>Ga0180008_1000168_pt1 | contig 67331 bp, 51 predicted proteins | sample MM_PW_MetaG_FD_121121 | JGI IMG/M metagenome (GOLD analysis project Ga0180008, IMG submission 121121) | Groundwater microbial communities from the Aspo Hard Rock Laboratory (HRL) deep subsurface site, Sweden - MM_PW_MetaG | ecosystem: Environmental > Aquatic > Deep subsurface > Groundwater... | reverse complement strand
TGTTAGAAATTGGGGAGTAATTGTAGATCAATTTCTAATCCTTTATCAAGAAAGGGTTAGAATTTAATTAAAAAATCTAACCCAAGTTATTTTGAACTTACACAGTTTAAGAGACAGTACCTTATTGATAGATATAAAATACTACTATCAATAGCTAAGGTTTAGCTTTAAAAGCCAACAATGAACCTGCGGTTGAACGGAACCGATTGTAAATCTATCCCCACGATTTATTTGAGCTTCATGCTTGTATAATTTTATATCCTCAGCGCCAACTCTTCTTTATTTGAACCATTAGTATCGAAGAAGAGCATTATGTTTTTTTTGCTATTTACTAGTGTCTGTAGTTCTTTGTCTGCAAACGTTTTTATAAAATTGAATGTGAGTTGCCAATTGTTTCTTTAAAATTGGTTTTTTCGGCAAATTTATACCAATTTGTCCCTCTTTTTTTTAAACATTTTAGGAGATTGAGCTTTCATTAGTAGTAAATATAATAATTTAATACATCGCTTAGTTTAGCGCTTAACATAGAACCTTCAAATTTATTTTTGCTCTGTTCCTTGTAATAATTACATTGAATGTAGTATTCGATTTCTGTTGAAAACGGTACTAGAGACTCTATTCTTATTCTATACGTATTTGATGAATGCGTCAATATACTTCCAAGCAGATAGCTTCTGTCCTCTATTTCTTGTTGGCATTGTTTTAAATTCATATCCGTTATATTTAAAGCAAATATAGGAATTAGAAAGTCATGAATTATGTAATATCACCGTAAATAGTTGTTTGATAATACTTAGTAATTGCTATTGTTTGTCCGTTCTAAAAAAACGAGAAGTTTCCATATTAATTACGTTTCCTTTTTTAAGCTTTTCAATCAAATAGGAGGTAAGCAAACAAGATATAGAAAAAACATTTTAAAACCGTTGTTGAGTACCGCTAAACCTACTCTTGCTCCCAGTATTTTATTGCTATAATTTCTAAATATTTTCTTTAATTAATCGAATTAAGTAGTCGATTTCTAGATTATTACTCTATTCTACAAATTTTTCACCACGGGAATTATACTAAAATAATAAAAACAATCGAGACAGTTATAATTAGAGTTTGGATTACAGTCAAGGTTATTTGGGACTTATTTTGGTAAAAATAGTAGTTGTATATGTGATGAAATAAAAAGAGTTGTGATTTTTTTTTGTAAAAAACAATCCCTCTTTGTAAATGAAAGTATTTGAGTTACGATTGTGAAACAATATTCAATCTGCTTTTGATGACCGCTATTATAAAGATTTTCATTTATATCAGCATCTATTTCTCCAAAATCACTGTTGCTCCAAGTCCTCCTGCAGCACAGACTGAAATAAAGCCTTTGCCTGAACCTTTTTCATCTAGTAATTTTGCCATTGTTGCCAATATCCGGCCTCCAGTAGCGGCAAAAGGGTGACCAGCAGGAATACTACTTCCATTAACATTTAATTTTGTCTTATCAATTGGCCCTAAGCATTTTTCAAAATCGAATTTTTTTGTCAGCTCATTACTTTCCCATATTTTCAAAGTGGCTAAAACTTGTGCAGAAAAGGCTTCGTGGATCTCATAGAAATCAAAATCTTGTAATTTTAGTCCCGCTTTTTCCAACATGCGAGTAGCAGCATAAATAGGCGCAAGTAGTAAATTATGCCTATCCTCTACATATTCTATTGCAGCTATCTCTGCAAAGGTTATGTATGCTAATATTGGATAGTTGTTATTGTTTGCCCATTCTTCGCTTGCTAGTAATATACAAGAGGCTCCATCCGTCAAAGGAGAAGAGTTTCCAGCAGTTAATGTGCCATTTTCTTTATCAAAAGCGGGTTTTAACTTGGACAACTTATCTAAGTTGGTATCAGTCCGTAAATTATTATCACGTTCTAATCCTAAATAGGGAGAAATCATATCATCAAAGAAACCGTTTTCATACCCTTTAGCCATTTTTTTATGACTTTCAAAAGCATATTCATCTTGCTCTTCACGAGTGATACCATAAATTTTCGCAGTAAATTCAGTGTGTCCACCCATTGATAAACCAGTACGGGGTTCAGTATTCATCGGGGCCACTGGAATAAAATGTCTAGGTCTTATTTTTAGTATATGTTTAATTTTACTTCCTAGAGTTTTACTTTTTCTAATTGATAGTAAAATTTTCCTCAGCGTTTCATCCAATACCAACGGAACATTACTCGTACTGTCAACACCACCAGCGATTCCAACGTCAATTTGACCAAGAGCGATTTTATTGGCTATATAAATTGCGGCTTCAATACCAGTGTTACATGCTTGTTGTATATCGCAGGCAGGTGTTTTTGGATCTAATGATGTACCTAAAACACATTCTCTCATCATATTAATTTCCCAGCTGTGTTTAATAACTGCTCCGCCTGCAACTTCACCTAGAAGCTTACCCTGGAGTTTGTACCGATTTATTAGTCCTGTTAGAGTCGTCGTCATCATATCTATATTACCCACTTCAGCGTAATTAGTATTCTGACGTGCAAAAGGGATGCGATTATAGCCTATTATAGCTACTTTTTTTATCTGTTTATCTACTAACATATTTAAGTTTTTTGTGTCATACTAAAGATACTGAATAAACGCATTAAATGTTTGAGTTTTGAGCAGGATATTTCTTAAGTAAATGTATCATTTGATTTACACGTACTTGTTAATTAAAATATTTCTCTCAAAATCATAAACATTATCTTGATGAATCACCACTTCCAACTTTCTATTGGTAAAATCAAAGTCTTGATGCTTTAAATAACGGCAGGTAATTATTATAAAAATCCTACAAAAAGTTAGTAACTTTATTTCTAAAATTACTTAAAAAATATAACAATAGTAGAAACACTAATAAGATCAATTGTGATATTAAAGTCTCTAACGTAGGATAAAATCCCAACCAATCTATCTTAATAGAAAACCAAGTTCCTGTTACAGAAATCCAGCCAGCCTCTTGAATTGCATGAACACCTTTACCTATTAGAATTATAGCCAGAAGGGTAATTACCCAAGAAGAGTATCTAAAAAGCTGCCTTACTGGTATTTTTTTTGAATACTTCAAGAATAGAAATGCTAACAACCCTATCAATGCGAAAGCTGCCAATACCCCAAACCCGATTGATGATTGATCGTCAGATTGAGTTTCCAAACCGATAGCCTGTAGAAAAAGTATCGATTCAAAAGCTTCCCGAAAAACTATCATAAATGAAAAGAACGCCAGCCCAATCTTTTTTTCACCCTTCAATTGTGACCCGACCTTATTTTCAATAAACTCTTTCCATTTTTTAGAATGGGAATGGTTATGAAGCCAAAAACCGACAAAAGCAAGCACAATAACAGCTATCAATGAAATGATTCCCTCTATTATCTCCCTATTTTGCCCACTGATGTTGATTATCCAATCTGAAAGAAACCATCCTGCCACCCCCATTAAAATAGCGGTTATCCATCCACCGTGTATATAGGGCAGGACTTTTTTCGCTCTTGGTGTACCCCGTATCAACGCCAAGATAAGCGCAATTATTAAAAAGGCTTCCAGTCCCTCGCGCAGCATTATTGATGCTGCTAAAAAGAAGGACAGCCAATAGTTGAGTTTCTCATCCGTCATCAATTTTTGGGCATGATCAATAGATGCTAATGCGTTGATAATTTTATTTTCAACCTCGGTCTTATTTACTCCCCGTTCTATGGCTTTCCTTACGGCCATCATTTTTTGCTCCAATTGGGAAGCAAAGTCGGGATCGTTGGCCTTTAGGCGTATCTCTACAGGCTCAATGCCCTCTAAATAAGCCGCCAAAGCATTTTGCCGAGCTTCATCTGTATGTCCATTTTTGTAGCTGGCCAAGGATTGAAGGAGATAATCACTTGCAATGGTTAAACTTGATTGTGATAATTGTACTGAAGGGGATAGCGTTCTTAATGCCAACAGTTTTTTGTTGGCCTCTTCGTTAGCACCTAGTGTTTGTAACAGTTCATTATCCGAAAGAGTGGTGACCTCTTTTAGCGAAATTTTCGCATATTCCTTATCAAATAATTCTTGTTGGGAAACAGCATCTGTATCTTGGTCTCTAAACCGTAATGATTTGATATAAAAGGCCAAGTCCCATGCTTCTTTGTCTGTCAGTGCAGTAAAGGCACTCATCGCTGTGCCATCTACACCAAGTTTAATAGTATTATAAGCAGCAAAAGGGGATAGGCCCGACATCAGTGAATCATTTAAGAAATTCGCTGGTGCTGGTATGAGACCCACCGCTAATGTCCCATTACCTGACCCATTTTGACCGTGGCACTGTACGCAGCTTTGAATATATAAATTTTTACCGTTCGCCTGGTCGGGCCAATTTAGAGGAGCTACTTCATATCCAGTTGCGTTGATGATTTTCTTTTTTACTCTTTCAGTTAAGGACTTAATTTTTTGATGAGGGGCCTTGGCACTGACCAAATCTTCCAAATTCTGTAAATCCGTAAATATGGATACTCTCGATTCAATGGGCAGTCCTATGGATTTTACCAATTCAAGAATTCTTGTGCTGAATTCCTGCATTTCAGTATATTCCGTAATATCGATAATTTTGCCATTTTTGACGGACATAGGATAATCCTTTGAAAGATAGTCAAGAAGATGTATTGCATTCTGTATGTTATTATCTTTTTCGTTTGCATTTATCCGATTGGAAAAAAGCAAGATTGCAATGGCGATAACGAAGTATATTGGATTTTTATAAGCTTCTAATTTCATTTATTATTTTTATTTAGACTTTGTATAAACAAAGACTTTGTACTTGACCTGAATTATAAACTCACTTTAGAACCTAGCGGTAAAACCTGCATATAAACTCCTGCCAACCGATGGTATAATCCCTGGCCCCGGATATTCATCTGCTCTTCTGGTAAAATATTGTTTGTTGGTCAAATTGTTTGCACCACCTTTTAATACAAAGTTCCCAATTCTATAGTTTGCGCTTAAATCCAGAACTGTATAGGCTGGAATGTAACCCGCAACAGCACCGTCGCTTTGACGTGTATTTGTGGCATCGCCAAAGGCATCGCCTACTGAATTTACCTGAAATGTTGTTGAAAATCTATCGGTATTGAAAATTAGACCAACGCGATTAATAATCTCTGTGGCGACTTCAACCCGATTTCCCTTAAATTCCCCGCTGGTGTACTTGGCATCAATATAGGCGAAGGAATTAAAGATACTTAAGCCAAATTCTGATTGTTGGTTTATAAACTTTAACAGATTGAACTCTACATAGCTCTCAATTCCTTTGTGGGCGCTATTGGCTATATTGGTTCTTAAAGTATATTCTTCATTTGTAATAGGGTCATTTTTTAGCACCGTTCCAATTCTGTCGTTATAGGCCATATAAAACGCTCCTATATCAAAATTCAAGTAATTCTTAATTGTTCCCCTATATCCTAAATCTGTATTATAGCCTGAAGCATCCTTTAAATTGGGGTCAATTTTTGAAGTGATACCAAATGGTTCTAATTCGCCATAATCTATAGGGCGATATGCTTGACTGATATTTCCGTAAATATTGGTGTTTCTGGACGTTTTGTACTCCAATCCGATACCAGCTAATGGAATATACCTATTGCGACTCTCGTTTTAAGCAATTTTTACATCTTCCTTTGTTTTATATCCTTTTGCGGTACTGTTTAAATATTCAAATCGAAATCCGGGTGTAATACTGAATTTATCTCCGAATCTAAAAATATTTTCTACAAAAGGGGCAACGTTGGTAGTAGTAAAATCCAAATCATATCCCCAATCCCCAGTTATTGATAAATCGAAATCGCTGCCCGTTGTTCCCTCTCCGCCACCTAACCGTTTAAACCAACCGTAGCTAAAACGGACACCTCCGGCTATTGTTGATGTGTTATTTCCTAGATTATATTGTCTTGACACCCTCAATTCAGTAGTTGAATTGTTAAAATCCTGTTTGCCCACTTCGCGTGGTACATATTGATTTGTTACTGGGTTAATATCATCTACGGCAGCGGCACCGCCATCCTCATTCCTCCAAACTATTGAACGGTTTCCAAAAAGATAGGTTGATTTTATACTAATAGTTGTGTTTTCAGAAGGTGTATAATTGGCATAAGCAGTTATAATGTTCCAAGGAGTCTTTAGCCAGTTTCTTGCCCTGGTGGATTGTTCGGGATTCTCATTGAACTGTTCATCGGTCAAACCACCCGGCATCTTGATATTGTTGCGAAGCAATGAATATTCAACCCCGAAATTTAGTTTGGCCGACTGATTGTATTGTACCTTACCATAACCCGAAAGTTGCGTTTGTTGGCTGTTTGGTCTGTAGCCATCCATATATAGGTATTGCAAAAAGCCGTAATAGCTTATTTTTTTGTAATTGCCACCAACAGAATTAAAGGAATTGTACAAACCGAAACTTCCCAAAGTTTGCGAAGTCAAAAATTCAAAGGGCTTATTTTTGGGTGCATCTTCGATTACATAATTGACCAATCCCCCGAATTGGGAGCCAAACTGCAAGGAAGCGGCCCCGCGAACCAATTCAATTCTGTTAACCGCTTCCATTGGCGGGAGATAATACGCTTCATTATACCCATAAACATCCGCGCTGATATTATACCCATTTTGACGGGTATTCATTTCAATGCTCTGCACAGGGTTCAATCCACGGGTCGCTATCCCGTTGGCAGTAAACCCGCCTGTTTCAGTCTCTACTATATTTAGTCCTGGCACCCTCCCTAAAATCTGCCTTGTGTTGTTGATTGCCTTATTGGCATCCAAGCTATCGACCAGGATAACTTCATTTTTTTTACCGGCGTATATTATGCCGTTCTTGGTTTCTGGCAGGTGTCCGACACCATTAACTGTTTTGATATCTTTAATAACGACTTCTTTTAGTACGTTTGTACTATCTTTTGTTTGTGCATTAGTAAGTTGGCTAAATACTAAAATGGTCGGAATAAAAAGGAGCTTTTTGAAATTCATTTTTCTATAATTTGATTTTACATTATTAACTTTATTTAGATTAAATAAAAATAATTTTACAAATATATTAGAATTGCTTAGATTCTCAAAATTATTTTGAATAATTCTTAATAATAAATAAAATCAAAGATTACTAAATTAAATTAGCACCAATAGCAAAGATCAATTAGTATAAATAAATTTTATTCTTTACTTTTAACAAGTCAGTTATTTACTATGATTAATAGTTGTTTATCAATTAAATCGATATAATATATTTTAAGAATTGTAAAAACAGTACGAAACAGATTAATAAAACAACAATAATTATTATACCAGTCCATATTATTTTATCTCTTTCGGTTGTACTACTTTTTACTGGCAAAGTTTTATTTTTTTTCTTACGTCTATTTTTGGCGGTTCTGATTCATAGATTCTTAAATTGTACTTTTAACTAATAATTATTCCCACTTCATCTTTTGTAACCTAACCGCATTCAAAATAGCCAACAAAGCAACGCCTACATCAGCAAATACTGCTTCCCACATCGTGGCCATACCCATAGCACCTAAAATCATAACAATGATTTTTACCCCGAAGGCCAAGACAATATTTTGCCAAACTATACGCCTAGTTGAACGGCCTATTTTTATTGCCATTGCAATCTTACTAGGTTGGTCGGTCTGGATGATAACATCTGCGGTCTCAATAGCCACATCACTGCCCAAGCCTCCCATTGCGATACCTACATCGCTTGCCGCTAATACTGGTGCATCATTTATACCGTCGCCTATAAAAGCTATTTTGGTATCTGGCAGCTTTTTAAGTTCTTCGACTTCGTTCAGTTTGTCTTCCGGTAACAGTCCGCCTTTGGCCCAATCGATGCCTAATTCGATTGCAACCTGTTGGGTTATGGAATCTTTATCGCCCGAAAGCATAATGATTTTTGAAATACCAGACTCACGAATATGTTTGATGGCCTGTTGTGCATCTTCCTTCAGTTCATCGGCAATGGTTACGTAGCCAGAAAATTTTCTATCGACGGAAATCATTACGATGGATTCCACAAGACTATCGGTTTCAGATGGAACTTCGATTCCATTTGATGTCATCAAGGCTTTGTTGCCGACCAAAATAGTCTTACCGTTCACCGTTCCCTTTATTCCTTTTCCAGCGACCTCCGAAACTTCGGTAGCCTCTAAATAGGAATCATCAGTCTTATATTCCAATATTGCTTTTGCAATAGGGTGGGTAGATTTTTTTTCCATAGCCATCAGGTACTGCATAAATTCTGCTTCTGTGAAAGCGGAACTATTTACAATTTCCTTAATTTTAAATACCCCTTTTGTAACTGTTCCTGTTTTGTCCATAACTACCGTATTTAGAGTGGTCATAGCATCGAGAAAGGACGCTCCTTTAAATAAAATGCCATTTCTGGACGCAGCACCCAAACCACCGAAGTAGCCTAGTGGAATTGAAATAACTAATGCACAAGGACAGGATATCACCAAGAAAATCAATGCTCTATACAACCAGTCGCGAAATACATAATCGGAGACAAAGAAATAAGGAAGCACTATCAAACAAATTGCTAGAAATACAACAATAGGCGTATAGATTCTTGCAAATTTCCTGATGAATAGTTCGGTCTTGGATTTTCGAGCAGTTGCATTCTGAACCATATCAAGAATACGGGCAATGGAACTGTCTTTAAATTCTTTGGTAGCTTCGATTTCGATTACCCCATCTAGATTGATGCTACCTGCAAAAACTTTTGCTCCATTGGCAATAGTATCGGGTTTGCTTTCCCCAGTAATTGCAGCAGTATTCAGCGATGCTTTTTTGGACAACAACGTGCCGTCCAACGGTATTTTTTCGCCTACGCGAACTTGAATTTTTTCACCAATTTTAACGGTTTCGGGATCTACTGAAATAAATTCCTCATTTCTATATACTAGCGCACTATTGGGCCTAGCATCTAGAAGTGCCTTGATATTTCCTTTTGCTCTCTTTACTGCCGCGTTCTGAAAAAGTTCGCCCACGGCATAAAAAAGCATTACCGCTACACCTTCGGGATACTCGCCTATGGCAAATGCCCCCAATGTGGCAATGGACATCAACAGGAATTCAGTAAAGAAATCACCTTTTTTTATACTGTTCCAGCCTTCAATAATTACCGGTAAACCTACTGGGATATATGCGACGGTATACCAAACTATTCTTAACCACCCTTTAAAAAAAGGGAATACGTCAAAATAATCAAAGGCTATACCTGCAATCAGCGTTATAAAACTGAATATAGCAGGTAAATAAGCTTTAAACCCAATACTTATTGCCTTTGTATTATTTTGTTTTGAGGCGTTTCTCTTTTGAAGGTCACGCAGATTTACTTTGTTTTTTTTCATAATAAATATTATTTTTTATTGTAAAATTTTCTAAATTTTGGAATCCATTCATTTTTATTATGATTGTTTTTTTGAAAAATCAAAAGCCCGCCCACTCCAGTTGTAATCCAAATATCCGCAGTATTAAAAACAGGATCAAAAAATGTAAACTGCTGTCCGTTCCAAAAGGGTAGCCACTCTGGTAGCGTGGTATTTACGATGGGAAAATACCACATATCCACTACGTTGCCATTTAAAAAACCAGAATAACCACCACCTGACGAGAATATTTCTGCAATATTCTTGAGCGTCAAGTCACTTTTTTCAAAAATAAGTCCGTAAAACGCTCCATCTATCAAATTGCCCAATGCACCTGCGTAAATAAACGCGGAGCATATTATTATGGCCTTACTATAATTCTTACTAAGCATTTTTTTTATATAAAAAGCTCCCCAAATCACAGCGAAAAACCTGAACAGTACCAAGATTAATTTTGCAATGTAACCGTCCCCAAATTTCCATCCCCAGGCCATTCCCGGATTTTCAAGAAAATGCAAGCGGAACCAATCCAAACCAAAAACTAGATACTCCTGCCCATAGTAAAAATTGGTCTTTACGTAAAACTTTATCGACTGGTCAACAAGCAGCAACATTAAAATAATTAAAACAACATTTTTTCCTTTCATTAGTCTTCTATATAATTAATAAATGAGATTTTATTAGGTTCTTGCCTTTTAGGTCAAAAGAGTTCGCCATACATCATTTCACTAATTTTAAAATTCTTGTGGCTCACGCATCACAAAAGTGAAAACGATAGCCCCTATCACAAGATCCGGCCATTTGCTATCCAAGAAATAGAATAAGGAACCGGCCAATATCACACCACCGTTCACTACGATGTCATTGGATGTAAATATGGCAGTTGCTTGCATATGTGCCTCTTTGCTCTTTGTCATGTTGATTAGCCAAAGTGATATTAGATTTCCCGCCAGAGCGAAAATAGAAACTGTGATCATCCATTGAAAAGAGGGGTCTCACTACTACCAAAAAAACGCCTTAAGACTTCTACAAATCTCAAGCTTGCCGAGGCCATCTGAAAATAGTCGCTGAACTTCGTCACTTTCTTCTTTCGCGAGCTAGTACCTCCCACGGTAAAAAGGCTCAACCCATAAACGATGCAATCCTCATGCATATCTAATGAATCTGCTATAAGCCCCCATTGTCATTTCTACTATGAAAAAACTGAAATTGTTACACAGAGCCTACCATAGTATTTTTTTTGTTTGGTTTCATCTTCTGCCAATGGCATCTCAGAATCTTCCGTTCCCTAAAGTTTTTCTCCCAGTTTTAACGCGCCTAGGGTATTGCTTATTTTTTCGACATTGTCTTGATTGTAAACTTCCAATTTTCTATTGGGAATCTCAAAGTCCAAATACTTTATCTTCTTTGTACGATTTAATATATATAATGATCGTCTGCTCTTCGGAAGGATAATCCATCTAGCTGATTTTAAACGTGCGATTGTTTATCATACTATTTTTTATATGCTAATAACCTTAAAGCGTTAAAGACGACCAGCAGGGTTGAACCTTCGTGAATAACAACTGCAGTACCAATATTTGCCAAACCCAATATAGTAGATGGAATAAGCACTGCTACAATGCCAAGACTCACCCAAAGGTTCTGCTTAATGATTGTCTTTGCTTTTCTGCTCAGCCCGATGGCAAAGGGCAAAGTTTCTAGTTTATCCGCCATCAGCGCAATGTCTGCAGTCTCCAGAGCGACATCACTACCTGCTGCTCCCATTGCGATGCCCACGGTACTGTTAGCCATTGCTGGAGCATCGTTCACACCATCGCCGATCATGGCTACTTTCGATTCTTCCTTCATTAATTTTTTAATTGCATCCACTTTCTCCTCTGGAAGTAAACTTCCCCAGGCATCGGTCAATCCAATTTCTTTCGCTACGGCATCGGCAACTTTTTGATTATCGCCAGTAAGCATAATCATACGCTTGATCCCTAATGCCTTCAGTTTTTTTAATGTTTCCTTGGCGGCTTCGCGAGGCGTATCCATCAAGGCAATAATGCCGATATATTCTCGATTCCTGCGAATAAGCATCGTGGTATTTCCGCCACCTTCTAACTCTCTAACGTTGGATTTTACTTCTTCGGAAGGTTTGGAGTCGTCAAGATCTTCGAATAGGGCCAAATTACCGACGTAAATTTTATCACTGCCCAATGACGCTTTTATACCCTTCCCCAAAACGGCTTCTAAATTGGAAGCTTCGGGTATTTCAACTCCTTTTAAGCGTTCCTTACCATCTCGAACGACGGCCTTTGCCAAGGGATGGTCGCTCAGGTTTTCGACAGCGACGGCTATCTTAAGCAGTTCGTTTACTTTAGTTTTACCTAGTGGAACCACCTGTGTAAGTTTTGGTTTTCCTTCGGTTAATGTGCCCGTTTTATCAAATGCCACGGCTGTAATGACTCCAAGATCTTCAAGTGGTCGCCCTCCTTTTATAAGCACACCGCCTTGTGCGGCTCTTGCCACACCACTCAATACGGCACTCGGTGTTGATATTGCGAGAGCACAGGGACTTGCAGCAACCAGTACGGCCATCGCCCTGTAAAAGCTGGTACTGAAAGGTTCATCAATTATTAAGAAAGCAAAGAGTAAAATGACCACCAATATAAGCACTGATGGTACAAAATATTTTTCAAATTTATCAGTTAACAGTTGCGTAGGTGATTTTTGTGTCTGTGCTTCGTTTACCATTTTGACTAGGCGAGACAAGGTCGAATCCTTGGCTTCCTTGATGACTTTGACTTCTAGTGTGCTATTACCGTTGATCGTTCCAGCAAAAACACGATTTTCATCTTTTATATCGTCTTCTTGGGAATATTCTTTTTTGGTGTCTTCTACGGGAATTTTATCAACTGGCACGCTTTCCCCAGTAATCGGGGCTTGATTGACACTGCTTTTTCCATTTATTACCACGCCATCGGCAGCTATTTTGCTGTTAGGTTTTACTACAATAACGTCTCCTATGCGCAATGTATCAATCCCGACCTCTTGGGTCTTTCCATCTTTTTTAAGTAATGCTGTTTTTGGTGCGAGGTCCGCAAGTGCCGCTATAGACTTTCGAGCCTTGTTCATTGCATAGTGTTCCAGAGCGTGCCCAAGACTAAACAAGAACAACAAGAGCGCACCTTCAGCCCATGCGCTCAAAATGGCAGCACCAATAGCAGCAACCAACATTAAGAAATCAATCTCAAAGCCACCCTTTGCGATCGTTTCAACGGCTTCTTTGGCAGTAAAGTAACCTCCAAAGAAATACGCTCCTATGTATAGGGAAAGGCTTATCCAATCTGGAATTGATTCTACATATGAGAGCCCAAAACCTATTCCGAGAAGCGCACCGCAAATAATGGAAAAAATGAGCTCGGTATTTTTGCCAAAAATACCACTGTGGGAATGTTCATGATCTTCACCTTCATCATGATTTTGTTCTTTTTTATTGGCTTCTTTAAGAGGCTCAATATCTTCGGACGCAATTTTGAGATAATATTTCACATTAACTTCAGTAGTGATAATATCTAGCCCCACTTTACGTAGAAATTCCAGTATCTTTTTTTCATCAATTTTTGCGATTTCGTATTCTAAACCAACCATCCCAGTTGCTGAAACTGCAGATTGCAAAATTCCAGGGAGTAGATTGAGTGATTCTTCAATTTTTCTTGCATGCTTAATATGGCGGATCCCTTTCACTTCGATTAGTCGATGCCCATATTTATCACCAATGGAAGCACTTGTAAGCTTGGCGAGTGTTTGAATCCTATCAATAGAGATCAACTCTGGATCATAGTGAAAACAAAGTTGTGGTACTTCATCGGATTTTTCATCAGCAATATGTACTTTTTCAATGCCATCTTTTGCCTCTAACTCTCTAATAAACCTTTTGACGCAAGGGTCGTTTTCATTAGACACTTGGGGAAGAATGACTGGTATCTTAATTTGTAGTTTTTTCATTAGATATTTTTCTTCAAGTTAAACTTTATAGTATATAATATTTATCAGACTTTTCTTTTATAAGAATGTCATCTTCTTTGATCATTTGTTTTAAGTTGATTTCAATAGTTTCAGCCAAATCTTTCATAGGAGTGTCCATCGGACGATTTTCAAAGGGATCTTGCATTAAAATTGAAGTTTTTTCAATCGCAATAAAAATAATTGGAATGAGGAAGGTTAGAACAATCTCGACTGCCACATTCTTATCCTCCAAACCAAAGGGTAACATCGTTGCAAATACATATATGATAAGATGGATCAATAGGCTGTGCGCTTTGGGGAATACGGTGTTTTTAATTCGTTCACATTTACCCATCGAGTCACAAAGTCTGGCTATTGTACTGTCAATTTGAATTTGCTGAAACTCATTGACCATATTTCCTTTTCTTGCATCTGTCAATGCTTGAGAATGTTTTGATAGAATTGCATTTGGGATATTTATTCCGGTAATCCCATGAGCAGCGAGATAATCACTTACTTTGTTAGAAAATGGCAATTTTCTTAAGGATTCACCAAGAGCGTAACACCATATTATTTGTCTGTGAGCTACTTCGCTTGATTTTTTTTGAAAACCTTTATGTGAATTATCATAAAAGGAAATGGTTTGTCGTACAAGGGTGCGTGAGTCATTGACTATAGCACCCCAAATGATACGAGCCTCCCACCAGCGATCATAGGCCTGATTGGTTCGAAAACCTAAAAGGAGGGCAACGGCTGTACCAAAAACACCTGTCAGTCCAATAGGGATAGAAATTTTGGATAAAAAGCCATACTGATCCATAAAGCCAACTAAAATAGCGTAACAAGCTATAAATAGTATGTCAAACTTAATGGTATTCAAAAAATCAAATATTGAAATACGTTTATTTAAAAGCATAATTAAAATTATTATAATTGTTTGTTTAACAATAAAATCATCAAGAAAAAAAGTATTTTTCATCTAGGGTATGTAACTCAAATTCATTTCCTATTTTTTTGAATAATAGAATAAATAAATATAACTCCATCCTAACTAAAATATAGTTTCAATAAAATCTGATTCCTATGAGTTAAGCTCATGAATGCGAATAAAGTTAGATGTTTTTTAGGTATCTATTTTTCAGTAACACAGCCTGAGCAAAATTTAGCATCTCCTACTAATAAATGTTTTAAAAATCCCATAATATTTCATTTTAAATTTATTTCTTGTTATTTGAAAATTTCAAAGCAACATCAATGATTCCATTTTTTATTAACTTTCAATCCATTCTTGTGCTTTGCCTTTTTGATTTATATCAAAGTATTTTATCTCGGCATTGGTAAAAGGCTCCATAAACCGTGCTATCCATTCCTGCCACTTTTCTTTGCAAACTATTGCAATTTTCTCATACTCTTTTTCGTGGGCTGCATCCATTTTTAAGTCTTCCCAAAAGCCATTGATACTCCAGCCCTCAAAATCTTGCATCTCAAAATACCACCGGATTTTTAATCCTTTATCAAGAATTGTATGTATAATGGGGTGGACTTTTTCGATATCTTTTTGATGTAATTCCCCAATTGCAATTGTTGTGATTATATTCTCTTTTTTAATATCTATTATTTGTAACATCTCGATAAAATTAAATATATTATACTTGCAACGGAAGTGCAATAATTACCCACTACACTTGCCACAAATACCCTTAACAACTAGGTTTACATCTTCTGCAATAAAGCCTTCTGGTAAATTTATATGTGGAATTTTATGTTCTGTTAAACAAACGGTCTCATTACAGATTTTACAATGGAAATGTAAATGGAGGTCTTGCTCCAGTTCACAATTGCAATTTTGTTCACATATAGCATATTTAGTTGTACCTGTGCCGTCGTTTATTTGATGGACAACGCCATTTAGTTCAAATGTCTTTAGAGTTCTATATAAAGTGGTTCTTTCAGAATTGTCGAAATATTCCTCAATGTGCGTAAGGCTTACTGCTACTTTCTTTTGTAAGAGGAATTTTAATACCAACAACCGCATTGCCGTTGGTCTTACATTTTTAATTTCTAATAATTTATCTAAGTTATCCATTTTTCAAAAGGTATTACGCTTTAAGGATTCTCCCGTTTTAATTTGGAAGGCATCTTCAATGTTGGTTACGTATAGGATTCCATCTCCAGGCTCATTGGTTTTACCATTTTCCAAAATTATCTCAATTGCGGCCTGGGCTTCTTCGTTTTGACAGACTAGTTCCAATTTTATTACGGGACTGTCAGTAACATGAAAGTCCAATGAAGGTCTCGCTCCTGTTGCCTTAAATGCACCTGTGCCTTCAGATTGTGATAGGGTCATACTCTTAAACCCATTAGTGATAAGGGCATCGATTACTTTTTGTGTTCTGTTTGGTTTTATGAATGCTTTTATTTCTTTCATCTGTTAAAATTTTATTGTTTGTTATCTGTCTGAAATAATTGAAATAGGCTCTCTTGTTTGGTAACAAGAATTGTTCGGGGTCGAGTTATATGTTAAGACTTTTAAATTTTGATTTTTATTTTGGAGTTGAACCGAGCTTGCATGATAAATTTTAATTAAAATTAGAAAGAGGGCAAACTCGGCTTCAAAACCACTATTGTTTATTAATCATTGTGTTCTAATTCGCCTTTTACCATTTCTGACGAAAGGACGTATGCTCCTTTGGTAACAACTTTAGCGGCCTGATTAACATCAGCAGGAAGACTCACTTCCACAAATCCCAATTCGGTCACACCAACAGTTACGGGTATCATTTTAAACTTCATTTTTTTCAATTGTTTTTCTTCATCTTCATCTAAAATGAAAATGAAAGACTGTTCTCCGTTTTGGATAATGGCAGCTTCGGGAACTGCAAATGCGGATTTTTCTCCTTGTACAATTCTGCCTTGCACATACATTCCAGGAAGAAGATTTTTATCCTTATTCTTTATATCGGCAAGAACCTCTATCGCTTTTGGGTCCGTCTCGAATGTTTTACCTACTGAACGCACAGTAGCCTTCAACAATTCATCAGGTCGGGAAGTTGTGGAAAAATAAATTTCCTGTCCTTTTTTTATTAGTCTGATGTCTTTTTCATATACTTTAAAGTTGAGATAGATCTTAGAATTGTCGCTTATTGAGAACATCTTTGATTGTGTCCCAACATAATCTCCCAAGCTGATCATTACTTCATCTACATAACCACTTATTGGCGTTGTGATAGCCACCGCCGAATATATCTTCCCCTCTGCAACTTTTGCTGGATTAATGCCTAATAAACGTAGTTTAGCTTTTAAACCATTGACGCTAGACATGGTGGAACGGAATTTTGATTGCGCCATTTGGAAATCTTTTCCTGAAGAAACCCCTTTATCGTATAGGGTTTGCTTGCGCTCAAAATCCTGTTTCAAAAAGACAAGTTCATCGTTCTTTTCTTGAAATTCCTGTTGCATAGTAATGATATCTGGATGTTCAATATATGCCAAAACTTGGCCTTTGGTCACATTGTTACCCGGTATCACCTTAATTGAGCTAACGTTACCTCCTACAAAAGGGCTTACGTTTGCTTTGTCCTGCGGGAACAATTCTAAGGTCCCAGTCACTTTTATACTGTTACCTAAGTTCCGTTTTTCTAGCGTTTTTAACTCGAGACCTACTGTTTCGGCCTGTTGCAGCGTGATTTCTACGACATCTTCTTCACCTTTGTGTCCGCCTTTTTCTTCACCGTGGGAATCCTCTGCTTTTTCAGTGTTTTTAGAATTTGTTTCCTTATGTCCCAATTCTCCCTTCGACTTTTCATTACAGGAAGCTAACACCAAAGTCAAGGCTAAAAATATTATTATTGCTATTGCTTTATTTTTCATTTCTATTTTTTTTATATTATAAATTGCCTAATTGGTATTGTACCTCAATGGTCTGTTGGTTGTATTGATTGATATATTGTAAATGTGTTTGTTTAATCCTAATTGCACTATTGAGTATTGTGATATAGTTTACATAATCTATTTCACCTTCCTTGGACGCTAACTGTGCAGTGGTTATCTGTTCCTCAGCCAAACGCAAGGCACCTTCTTCGTAATATCTTAATATCTTCTGTGTCTTTTCAATGGATTTGAGTAATTGCGAAATACGGCTTGCGGTAATTGCCTTTTGTTCTAAATACTGGTTTTCTGCAACCATCGCATCTGCCTTGGCTGCCTTTACTCTTGCTTTTTGTGGAAATAACCAGAGTGGAATCGTAATGCCAGCCTGATAAGCAGAAAACCCAGAAACGTCATTGTACTTTAGATTATCATAGCTAAGGCTAAATTTGGGTAAAAACTGTGATTTCTCTACACTAATATTTGCTTTGCTAACTTCCACATTTTGAAGAGAATATTGTAATATGGGATTTTCTGCTAAAGAAGTTGAATCTATCAATGCACTAGTATATAGTGGTTTATAAGTATCTGAAATAGTTTCAATGTAGCCGTCAGTTCCTAAATATTGTTTTAGAGCACGTTTGGCAATTTCAATATCGTCGTTTGCCTGTTGTCGAAGTACCTGAATTTGCTGGTATTCCGTAGAAGCGGAAATGAATTCTAATTTACCTGTTTCTCCTGTATCATAGCGTAATTGTGCAGCGGTCTTAAAATTGGCATACACACTATCCAATTGTTCCGCAAAAAGCAGTTGAGCCTTATTGTAATTTATCTGGTCGTAAGCCTGCATCACATTTCGAACTAGCTGTTGTTCATTTAACGCATAGAATTTTTCGCCTAAAGCAATACGTTGTTTGTAAAACTTCGATTTTGAAAAACCCGAAAGCAAATCAATATTTCCCTGTTGTATCCCAAAGGTACGCAGTGTTCCTTGTTGCAGGCCTTGGTCTTGCATACCAGTATATAAAGAGGTACTACCCAAGTCAAAACTTGTGCCTTTCATAGCCTGTTCCCGTTCTATTAACGCTTGACTTTCTTTAAGAGAAGGGTAATTTTGCTTTGCCATTGCTATAGCTTCTTCCAATGAAATAGTCGTTGAAAGTGCATTGCCCTGCTTTATTTCCTGTGCAAAGCTGTTTCCAGAAGTGAACACACCTCCTAACAAAACAAGTATAGTAACTACTGTCGTGCTTTTATTGATGTAGCTTATATCGTTACCATTACCTTTTTTCTCTTTTCGTGCTTCTAGCAAATAATAAAGAACCGGTAGAATGACTAAGGTTAAAAATGTTGCGGTAAGCAGTCCACCAATGACTACCGTTGCCAAAGGTCGTTGTACTTCGGCACCTCCAGAGGTCGAAACCGCCATTGGTATAAAGCCCATGATGGCTGCTGTTGCCGTAAGTAAAATAGGTCGCAAACGTTCGTGTGTAGCTTCGTATATTCTGTCTTTTAGATTAGTCATTCCACTTTCTTTTAGTTCGTTGAATTTATTTATCAGGACCAATCCATTCAGTACTGCAACTCCAAAGAGGACAATAAACCCAACGCCGGCAGAAATACTGAAAGGCATACCACGTATCCATAAGGCGATTACACCACCTATGGCTGCTAATGGTACTGCCATATAAATCATTATGGATTGTGAAAATGAATTGAGGGCGAAGTAGAGTAATATAAATATTAAGAATAATGCTATTGGTACCACAATCATTAGGCGGTCTGTAGCTCGTTGTAAATTTTCAAATGAACCACCGTAAGTTACATAGTAACCAGGAGGTAATTTAACTTCGGTTTCCAGTTTTTGCTGAATTTCTTCAACCATCGACTTGACATCACGTCCACGAACATTTACACCTACCGAAATACGGCGGTAGGTATTGTCCCTTGAAACTTGCATCGGACCAGGTTTGTAACTGATGTCAGCTACTTCCTTTAATGGTACTTGTGCGCCACTTGGCAAATCGATGTAAAGATTTTTAAGGCTAGTGATATCAGTTCTAAATTCTTTTGCTAAACGAATAACTACATCAAATCTCTTTTCACCTTCAAAAATGACACTTGCTTTTTCTCCTGCAAAGGCTGCACTCACATAATCATTTAGTTTGTCAACGGTTACGCCGTATTGTGCCATCTTTGCACGGTTGTATACCACGGTCATTTGTGGTAAGCCACTGGTGGCTTCCACATTTAAGTCTGCTGCACCGGGAACGGTTCTGATGACCGCAGCGATTTCCTGAATTTTATCAGCAAGAACGCCTAAATCCTCGCCGTACAATTTTATCGCCACATCTGACCGAACGCCAGTTAACAATTCATTAAAACGAAGTTCGACAGGTTGCGAAAACACAAAATTGACACCGGGAATCACTGAAATTTTTTCCTGAATTTTCTCTATGAGTTCTGCTTTGGTATCTGCCGAAGTCCATTTGCTTTTGTCTTTTTCAAGTATAATATAACTATCGGCGATATCCATTGGCATCGGGTCTGTGGGAATTTCGGCAACCCCAATTCTAGAAACTACTGTTTTAACTTCTGGAAATTTGTTAATGATATTTTGAAGCTTTTTTGAAGCTTCAATGGATTCGGTAAGACTACTACCCGGTTTTATCAACGCCTGCATTGCGATATCTCCTTCATCAAATTTAGGAATAAATTCTCCTCCCATAGTGCTAAAAATGAAGCCTGCAATAAATAATAGTACAACTGCAGCAGAAATAACACCAGCTTTAAAGCGCAATGCAAAATTTAGTAATGGTAGATACGCACGATTTAAACCATTCATAATTTTATCGCTGAACCTATCAATCTTATTTTCAAATTTGGCGAACCAACTATTCTGATTTTTCGTAGGTTTTAAAAATAATGCCGAAATCATTGGAACATAAGTAAGACAAAGGATAATAGCCCCTAGAACTGCAAAACCGAAAGTAAACGCCATTGGGCGGAACATTTTTCCTTCAACGCCCGTTAAAAAAAGAATGGGCGTGAACACAATTAGAATGATTAATTGCCCGAAAAAAGCAGAATTCATCATTTTACTTGCCGACTCGTAAGCTATCTCATCCATTTCATTTTGATTAATAGCTGATGTGGTTTTCTTCATCCGCTGATGAATATGGAATACCATACCTTCCACAATAATTACAGCACCATCTACAATAATCCCGAAGTCAATCGCACCCAAGGACATCAAGTTTGCCCAAACTCCAAATTGTTTCATCAAAATAAAGGCAAACAATAGTGATAATGGAATTACTGAAGCTGTTATCAATCCGCCACGAAAACTTCCTAAAAGAAGCACTAAAACAAATATTACAATCAATGAGCCTTCAACAAGGTTTTTTTCGACGGTACTCGTGGTTCTGCCGATGAGGTCGCTCTGACTTAAAAATGCATCAATATATACGCCTTCTGGCAGTGATTTTTGAATTTCGGCTATCCGAGCTTCTACATTTTTAACTACTTCGCCTGGACTTTCTCCTTTCAGCATTAAAATTTGTCCGCCTACGGACTCATGACCATCTTGTGTAAAAGCACCATAACGAACCGAGTTACCATAGCCTACTTTTTCGGCTACATCACGTATCAATACAGGACTACCATTTTGTGTAGTTACCACCGTACTTTCTAAATCGGCGATGCTACGAGCTAAACCTTCGCCACGAATAAAATTAGCTTGATGGTTTTTTTCTATATAAGCTCCACCCGTATTTGCATTGTTAACTTTAAGAGCTTCGAAGACGTGATTGATTGTTATACCAAAACTTTTGAGTTTATTGGGATTTATGGCTACTTCATATTGTTTCACATAGCCTCCAAAGGCATTGACCTCCACAACTCCAGGCACTAATGCCATTTGACGTTTTACGATCCAATCTTGGATGGTACGAAGTTCCATTGCATCGAATTTATCTTCGTAGCCTTTCTTTACTTTTAATGTGTATTGGTAAATTTCGCCCAATCCTGTAGTTATTGGTGCCATAAAGGGTTTGCCAAATCCATTAGGAATTTCTTCACTAACTTCTGCAAGTTTTTCTTGTACCAACTGTCTTGGTAAATAAGTTCCAGCTTCGTCTTTAAAAACAATCGTAACTACGGAAAGGCCAAAACGTGAAACGGAACGCAGTTCAATAACATCTGGCAAATTTGCCATTGCTAATTCCACAGGATAAGTCACGAATTGCTCAATATCTTCTGTTCCTAAATTAGGGGCAGTAGTTATTACTTGCACTTGGTTATTGGTAATATCGGGCACAGAACCTAAGTTTATGGTGTACATAGAGTAAATACCTGTGCCGATAAGTGCCACTATAAAGAGTCCAATAATAAATTTATTATTAATGGAAAATGAAATGATTTTGTTAATCATATAATGTGATTTAATTCAGTTTAAATGATGAGTTTACGCAAGAGCGCAAACTAAAATTGAAGCGATGCTTACTTTTAAAAGCATCACGTTAGGATATAACTACCCCTTAAAAAACTGAATTAAATCTTTGGTGGTTCGAAAGAAGATTCCAAATATCTGGAATTGAAATTGACAAAATGTAGATTAAATTGTTTTTCCTCTCCAAACTTTAATTGATCAATTAGATCCGTATTGATGTTTGCGATAAATAATACAGCACGACAACATTGATGATGAGAGTGAACAGGCATATTCTCTTTATCTGGATTGTTATGATGACCTGTCTTCGTTCCATCGTTATCGATATAATCTTCTACTACATACTCAAAAAAAGAGTCACCATATATCTTATGATCTTGATAATGGGTAATAAAGTTTGAAATTTCCTGAATTGGCTTACATAGGTCCATATCTGCACTAATTCCTTGAAAAAGGAATAAAACAGACATTGATATGGAAATAAGTGCTTTCATAATAGAGCACAAATATAGAATATTTTTTGTGCAACACTGTTGCAAAGTTCTAGTTTGGTAATTTTTTTATTGAATTACTATTCGATTAATTAATGGAACTCAAACGAAACGAGAAGAGACAGTTTTTAGAAAAAAGGCGATAGAAGGAATCTCTCTTAAAATTTAATAGATTAAGAATTACTTTCTATGTGTAATTCACAAATGCAGACAATTTCCTTTAAATAGGCCTTAATTTTCTGGTTGCTCAAAACGAGGAGTAGTTTATTGTCATCGTATTATTTTGATTTGTTATAGTATTTATCAATTATCATTTGGGGCAATTCCATTATCTTTAATCTTTAAGGCAGTTTTTGTTTTCTTATAATCGGCGGTTTAGGTATTGTCGTAACTATAGATATTGCCGAGATCTAAATTCAGAACGACCAACCAAACAAAATTAAAGTTGTCATATAAATCTGAAAATCAACCCGAAAAAATGTAATGCAAAATAAAATACTCGCATTCACAGTTAAAGTGATAGTACTAATTCTCGTAGTATGCGGATTAGCTACTTTGTGCGAGGCCGTTTTGCCGATTTGGGTTTAGCATTGTTAGCGATTTTGAATGCAGTTAGAGTTCAAAAAATAAAGTTTTAAGTTTTTTTTATTAAATAAATTTAGTGTTAAAACCCCGTTATCCCATTCAGCTGTAAAAAAAATAGGCTGTAGTTCAGGTATTCCTAGAGCCGATTCTTTGTTTGCTTCATATCTCTAATTTCTTCTTTTATTATCAAAATCAGTTCTATTTTTAAAAAAATATTTAAATTTGATAAAACTGACGCATTTGTGCCGAGGTCATAAAAAGTATGGGTATAATTAACCTAAAAAAATGACAGAACTACTTGAATACTTCGCTAAATTTCAAAATCTCCCGGTAGATGCTAAAAAAGCCTTGACTGAAATATGTTCAAATTTTAGCATAAAAAAAAATGAAATTCTGCAACCTTTCGGGCATACTTGTAAAACGATTTACTTTCTAAAATCAGGAATTGCTCGCATTTATTACTACAAAGACGGTATTGATATTACGGAACATTTTGCTTTTGAAGGTAGCATTATTGCGAGAGCTGAAAGCCTGTTTACGGGCAAGCCATCACAAAAAGCCATTCAGATTCTAGAAGATGCGGAAATAATAGCGATCAATTCAACACAGCTTTTTAAATTGTATGACACATTTCCCCAAATAGAAAGACTTTTTCGTTTGATTTTTGAAGCGGCTTACGTAGATGCCATACATCGTGTAGAAGGAATACAGTTTCATGCAGCTGAAGAACGGTATTTAGCCTTATTGAAAGAAACCAAAATTGTTCAAAAATTGCCACTCAAATATATTGCTTCCTATCTTGGAATTACTCAAGTGAGTTTAAGTAGAATTAGAGCGTCTGTAAAGTAATTTTTTATCAAATGTTAAAGGAATAGATTTTTGCTTAAGTGACCTTTGTATAATAAATTTTAAATTAATTTAGACAATGGCATTAATTAAAACAATAGACACTCAAAAATTGAGTAACTGGTTAAAAGAAGGGAAAAAGATTACGATCCTTGACATCAGGCCAATAGCTGAAAGAAATGAATGGTATATTCCCAATAGTATCCATATAAAGATTTATGAAAGTCTGAAATCAGGTAATGTACAAGCATTGGATGATGTACAAATTGACAATCAAATACCTGTTGTAACGTTATGCGCAGGTGGAAATTTAAGCAAATTTGCGACAGAAATTTTAGCATCCAAAGGCTTTGATGCTTATTCTCTTGAAGGGGGAATGAAAGCTTGGAATTATGCTTATGACACAGCAGTTTTGGAATTCGAAAATTTTAAAATCATTCAAATAAGGAGGGTTGCCAAAGGATGTTTGTCTTACATAATTGGTTCTGGTAATAAAGCAATTGTTATTGATGCTTCGTTAGATCCTTCCATTTATGATACTATTGCCAAAACAGAAGGCTGGAAAATTGACTTTGTAACTGACACACACATCCATGCGGGTTATGTTTCCCGAACAAAAGATCTTGCGAATTATTCAGGCGCAAAACATTTAATGAATAGCAATGCATCCGTTTCCTATTCTTTTACTCCTCTGGAGGATAATGAATTATTAAAAATTGGAGAAATCGAAATCAAAGTAATTCATACACCTGGACATACTTGGGAGAGTACCTCTTATTCAATTGACAATAAGGTTTTACTAACTGGTGATACTTTATTTACAGACGGCATCGGAAGACCGGACTTAAAAGCAGATGAAGAGGAAGCTATAAGAAAATCAACAGCTTTGTATAATTCATTGCAACTCATCAATATATTTCCTGATGAGACTTTAATTTTGCCTGCACATATTTCACAGTCCATTGTAATAGGACAACCTATTATAGCAGAGAAACTGAAAAAACTCAAAAAAAGTATTCCGGCTTTAACTTTCTCAGTTGATAATTTTGTAAAAAGTATTTTATCAAAACTACCAGTTTCACCACTAAACTACTTAACCATTGCTGAAATAAATAAATCGGGCGACATTGGTAATTTTATTGTTGCTGATCTTGAAGCGGGAGCAAATCGTTGTGCAATTAAATAGAAATAAACGAATGGAACATATAAAACTTGGTCTTAAAGAAAACTGGAAACAATTTACAATTTTGGTAATTGTTAATGCTTTTGTTGGTGGTATGATTGGCATGGAAAGAACCATATTTCCTCAATTTGCCAATCTTGAATTTGGAGTAGCTTCAAAAACGGCCATTCTTTCATTTATAACTGCTTTTGGTTTAACCAAAGCCATTACAAATTACTTCACGGGTAAATTAGCAAACAGATTTGGGCGTAGAAACTTATTACTTATTGGTTGGCTTTTAGCAATACCGATCCCTTTTATGTTGATTAATGCCAGCAGTTGGAATTGGGTGATTTTTGCAAACATTTTACTTGGAATGAGTCAAGGTTTAACTTGGAGTAGCACTGTAGTAATGAAGATTGATTTGGTAGGAGAAAAAGATCGTGGGCTGGCAATGGGATTAAATGAATTTGCAGGATATTTTGCGGTGGGTGTAGTTGCTTTTTTATCGGGATACGTAGCTAATAAATACGGGATAACACCATATCCTTTTTACATAGGTATTTTTATATCGATTATCGGGTTTTTTTTAACGCTTTTTTTTGTTAAGGACACTAGAGCATTTGTACACCAGGAAAGTACCACAGATAATACAGATCAACTAAACAATGTATTTCTTGAAACAACATTCAAAAACAAAACATTAAGCGCAGTAACACAAGCAGGGTTAATAAATAACTTAAATGACGGAATGATTTGGGGGTTATTTCCCATCATTTTGTTTTCACTTAAATACAACGCGGAGAACATTGGTATTATTACAGCTATTTATCCTACTGTTTGGGGTATTGGGCAACTTTTTACTGGAAAAATGTCTGATATATATTCTAAAAAAGCGATGCTATTTTGGGGTATGTTATTACAAGGGTTAGCTATATTCTTTATTCCTTTTAGTAGTAGTTTTTTAGCACTTGTGCTCATTTCAACAGTTTTAGGTTTGGGAACAGCATTAGTTTACCCTACTTTCTTGGCAACCATTGCGCAGGCGACAATTCCGACACAACGAGCAGAAAGCATTGGAACTTTTCGATTCTGGAGAGATTTGGGGTATGCCTTCGGTGCAATCATTTCTGGGGTAACTGCAGACTTATTTGGATTGGAATATGCAATCTTTTTAATTGGCGGATTAACAATAATATCATCGTTAATTATTAAATTTCGAATGCCAGAAACAAGCAAAGTAATTAAAGAATGTATTTATTCGGATGTACAGTAACAAGTACTTAATTAAATACAAAAAAAATAATTTTTTAGAGTTAATAAATTAACTTTTTGCTTTAAATGTTTCAGAAATTAAACTTTCTTTAAATTTTCTCTCAAAATCATTATATCTTCGCTGACTTTCTTGTCTAGCAACTTTGCATAATGTTAAGTGGTTTGTAAGTTTTTGTGTCCAAGCATTTTGTTTACAATTTAGATAGGTGCTTTGTTCCTGAGTTTTATTATGGTTGTAAAAGTATGGCGGGAAATGTGGAATGTGGGTTCTTTTCAATTTCGCAAAAGCGGCGGATTCCCTTTAAAGACCATTTCATTTTTTGATTATTCAAATAGGGAAATTGGGTTTTTATTTCTTACTTTTCAGATGATCCTAATACATAAGAATAATTATTTTGATACCGGAAGCAATTGGCTATTTGATTTGTTTCGATATTTATGGTATTGAGTTACTATTTAGTTCTAACGTTCATTTGCAATGGCTATATGGGGCTTTGTTTGGTTGATTATAATTTGGGTATACAGATCATTACGGCATATGAAAAGGAAGTTAGGGCATTCAAATAATAGGCTATCTGTTTTGAATTTGGCCATATAATAATTAAACCAGTTCTACTTTTAGAATTTTGTGTTGTTGTTGCTTATAGAATATTTGTCAATCCAGCACTTATTTAATGTGATGGGTTTAATCTAAAAAGTTATCTACACGGATCCTAAACTTTAAATATAATCATGATAGTCCTTTTTTGAGCTCTTCAATAAAATAGGTGGGTGGCATCCCAGTTCTGGCAAAAAAGGCATTGGCAAATCGTTGCGTACTACTAAAACCCACTTCTTCCGCCAATGCCTTATTCTTATAATTTCTCAACATTTTATCTTCATTTAATAATTGAATCAAATAATCAATTTTGAGATCATTAATATATTCCACAAATTTTTTGCCTCTGGCGTGGTAGATTATTTTGGAGAGATATTTTGCATTTGAACCTAAAGTGACTGTAAGTTTTGCAGCAGTCAAATCTTTTTCTAGAAACTTCTTATCCTTTTCAAACCGCTCTAGTTGTTTCAAGAGGATGCCAACGGTCTCTGGATTAATATCTTCTATTCCCTTAGTTATATTTGTAGTTTCATTTTTAGTGGGAGCCTCACTTTTTTTCATAAGTTCCTCAAACTTTTGTCGATAGATCTTTTTATTCCTAATATGAAGAAAGGCAATAAGCACTAAAGATAAAAATAAAAGAGCAATTATACTGGTAAAAATGATATCATTATGCTTTCTTTTATCAAACAACTTTTGAATATTTCTCTTCTCAAGTACTATTTTTTTTGTATCAAAATCTTTGTAAATTTTACCAGAAAGATAATAATATTTGCTGTCTAACAGACGATCTGCCCTAAGTAATTTCTCAATATAATGGAGCTGGCTTCTTAGATTATCTTTAGATTTATAATAATTGACCAATAATTGATAATTCTCAAGAAGATCATGGCGAATGTATCCTGTATTATCAAAAATAGTATCTACTTTTTTAAAATAGGCGACTGCAATTTCAGGCTTTTTTAATTCCCAATAACTTTTCCCAATATAGTAATAGGCGACGGATTCATTTGCAAAATCCTTGTTTCGACGTATAGCTGGGAGTGCGTTTGTAATCTTTTCAATGGCTGAAGCATAATTATTTTTAAAATATTGATTGATTCCTTCCGAATGATTAAAATAGGCAGTCATTTCGGTGTTGTCTAATTTTTCCCCTTCTAGAATGCCCTTCTCGTTTGTTTCAGAGCACAAACCATAATTGCCAATGTGGTTGTAGCACAACCCAAGCGAATGAAGTGAATTTAAATATCCTCTTGTATTGTTTTCTTTAAAATAGGTAATACATTCCCTAAATAAAGAAATCGCCTCATTATAAAATCCTAGATAGTATTTTATATTGGCAATATTGTATTTCACTTTGTAAATTAAATACTTGTCATTGGTTTTGGAAATAAAAGTATCAGCTAGGAGGTAATTATCTAAAGCATAACTATGTTTTTTCTGAGAATAATATAAAATTCCTTTGGAAAGATATGCGGAACCAATCAACACATTATTCTTCGCTTTTTTTGCACTATTAATCATACTGTCAGCATAGATTAATTTCAAATTATCTGAAGAGTAATAAGCATAATTTTTATAGCCGTTTACAATCTCCTCCGCATTTTTTTCTGATTTGGCTTTAAATAAAAAATACCGAAGGTATAGTGATTGTTTGTTTCTATTTTTTTCTAAATCTTCTATCCGTTCAAACAGATAATCATAATTTTTACTTCGGAGGGTATCAGGAATTTTATCTGTCTTGTTCTGTGCATAAAATTGGTTAGCGAAGCAAACAGACACTATTAGTAGATACTTTTTAATCATAGGTAGAATTAAAAATGAGGGACTATTTATTCTAGAAAAATTTCTCTAAAAGCTACTTTACTAGTGCGATTTTTTGAGATTAATTGTGAATATATTCTATCAAATATAAGATAAACAATTGTTAAAAGGTATGATTTTATAAAAAAAAAGGATGTGTGGATTTTCTGAAAATCCATATCGTTTTTTCGAAAATCCATAAGTAACCAGTTGTGAAGCCGAAATTCTACCTCTAGATTTGCTTTGAATTCAAAAGCAAAAATATTTGGCATAGTGCCAAATTAAAGTTCTGCTGACCCGGGTAAAATGAACGGACTATTAAATAGTCGGTCACATTTAACATATTTAACACATGAAAAATACATCATTATGGTTAGTGATTTTACCATTACTAATTGTTTCTTGCACCAATGACAGCATTAATGATACGGAGCGTATTGAAAATAAAGTCGCTAATAAGAAATCAGGAAAATTGAATCGTACAATGCAAAATTTGAGTCCTGAAAATTCAGCAAATGAATATGATATTGCTGGAAAATTACACAATGATATCCTTGAAATTTATTTGACGGATAACTATCAGTATACTACAATTGCAGAAGTAAATCAACGGATTAAAAGTATTGTTGCTGCGAATACTAGTTTATCCGCATTAAACTTAGATGCAAATAGTGCAGTTGATCTTGAAGAGATTAACGAGATCATTACTAATCCACAATCCAAACTACAGGGTACTATTGCGAACTCCTCTCTAACAACCATTGCTAAATTGAGCCTTTCCAATTTTATGAATACAGTTACTACTTTGGAAAATGAGGAATATGAATCCATATATCAAACTATAGTTTCGTATGAATCATATGTTATAACTGATCCACAATTTACTAGTGAGGATAAAAGAATTATTCTTACGACATCATCTTTAGTGCGGTATTCCCTTTATTTTGCGAAAGAGCGTAAGGATAAAGATTGGGATTCCTCTGTCGGCAACCGCGCTGGTGCAATAGTTGGAGCATTAGAAAATTCTTCTACAGCTGTAACTAGGTCATTAGTAACAGGAATTCTAACAAATAATCTCATAGCACACTAGTAATGTACAGATTTGTTATGATTGAAAAGGAAATAATATACTTCTTCAGTGTGTTTTTGATCCTTTTCAATCTAGTTAGCCTTTATTTCATTGTAGATCTTTTATCGTACGATGAAATAATGGGCTACTTTCCAAATGGGAAGATAAAAAGTGATAGCCCACGAAATTTGGCTTTTATACTCCTTGTGGGGTGTACTTCGAATTTATTATTTATTTCAGTTTCATTAATGGTTAGCATTTTTTTTAAGCCTACTAGGGAAGATCTTGAACCTAAATAGGCGAATACTACTTAAGATATTAAAATCCGATAAATTTAATTGTTTTGGTAAGTAAAAAAGCAAAGTATTTTAATGAAGGTTTACAAGTGACTTTTTTTGAAGTGATTTACTTTAAAAGTGCGCTACGTCAACTACTGATTTTAGAACGTATTTCAATACTATTAGTCAACGATGGATTTATTTCTTTTGAAATTAACCACAGAAAAATGAGTATTTCCAGGAATGATATCCTAGTGATTCCCAAAAGAACAATTGTTGAAATTTTGAAAATAAGCAATCCATTAAAAATTTGTCAACTATCGTTTACTTCCGAGTTTACGTTCGAAAATAGTCTAAAAAAACCTTATATAGGATATTTTGAATTTTTTATTACCAAGTATCCTCCAGCATTAGCATTAAAAAATAAGGAGTTTTTACGTGTAATTGAATTATTTAAATTGTTGGATTCTAAAGCAAAAAGTTCTAATAAAAATCTATTTAAAAAAGAAGGACTGTTGTTTAGTTTTAACTTATTGCTATACGAACTAGCAGGAATTTATAATAAATATTATCACCATATTCCTGTTATGCATACTGGAAAAGAAAAACTGGTTCTTCAGTTTTTTAGTATTTTAGAAATTAATTGTCGGTCGCAACATCATGTACAATTTTATGCTGATGCATTATTTATAACACCCGGACACCTCACCAAGACAGTCAAAGGAGTTACCACTAAAACTGCAAAGCAATTTATTGAGGAAGCGCTTATTTTAGAAATTAAAATAGTTCTGCAAAATAATGAATTAACTATTGCAAGTATAATAGAGGAATTGCAGTTCCCAAATGCTTCATTCTTCAGCAGTTTTTTTAAAAAGCATACCGGTCTGTCTCCAACAGAATACCGTCTAAGATTAAATTTATAAAGATAAACTATCCCAAAAAATGAAATTTTAAAGCGCTTAAAGACAGTGAAATAAGATGCTATTTAGCTTTAGAAGTAAATAAAAGAATAGAAACATGAGAAAATTAGCCTTCTCTTTAATATTATTTTAATTATGATGCAATCTACATATAAGGACGCTTTATATAGTATCCTGAAAAAAGAACAAGAAATTAGTTTAGAGTCGGCACATGTAATAGATGAATCATACCGCATGACTATATTTCTACAGGATCTATTGGCAAATATGAAAAGATATGTTACTGAAAAAAAATTTAAAGATCAAAATGAAGAAATTGAATTCTTTAGGGTTATTAAACCGCAAATACTTGGAAAGCTTATTTACTACAATAAGGTTTATAGAATAGAGACCTCGTGTCCAGTACATGGTGGAAAAATGTATTATGAATATTTTTCAGTGGAACTGCAGCAATTGAAAAATGAATATAAGGAACATATTTTTAATTCTGAATTTTACCGTTACTATCGTTCGGGAAGAACGGACCATGATGATGATTTTTTTAAGTTAGGAAATATAAATATTAACACAGGACTTAATAGTTTTATATTTGAAGTTGATACTCAATTTTCTACATATTATGATTATAAAGTTTCTCGGATAATTGCCAATGAATTATTGTACAATTATCTAGTAATAAAAATAAATCCTGTGGACAGACCTAACATTGCTTCTACAAATGGAGAGTCGACCGAAAATCTTTTCTGGACAGAATCCAAAAATTCACTAATAGAGTTAATTTATGCCCTTCATGTATCTGGAGCCATTTCACATGGTAAAACAGGAATTCGTAAGATTAGCTCGGTTCTTCAAGTATTATTTCAAATTCAGCTGGGCGATATACATCATTCTTTTCATCGAATGAAGGATCGTGCTGGTAATCGAACGCTATTTTTAGACCAGCTAAAATCTTCAGTCGAGGATTATATGGATAAGGATTTATAATATAATACATTTTAATGTTTCGAAAGCAGTATTCAATGGTACTGCTTTTTTATGTTTACCCATCTCCGCCAATTGGCAAAACGTCTTCGTATTCAGTATTGTTTTTCTATAAATAGTAAAAAAGCGTTACTATCTGTCACTCTTATACATTCATAAGTTTTTTAAATATTATCTACTTCAATTGGTAAGTCTTGGCATAAAGTTCTAGAGATACTTGGCAATTTTGTACAGGTCGCTACTAACATCTTTACTGTGGAAATTATAGCTTGAAAGAGTTACAATTCTCAATACTGGTAAATGAAGTGAATAATTGACCAATAGCAAGTCTAACAGTATTAATTGATTAAAAACATACCCTTATGAATATAGATAGAATGGAATTTATAGCATGGATGGAACGGATCATGGATCGTTTTAATATTTTAAGCGAACATATTACTGATATCCAAAAAAAACGAAATAACATTGACGGAGAAGAATTACTGGACAATCAGGACCTTCTTCAAATGTTGAAAATTAGTAACCGCTCACTTCAGCGTTATCGTTCAACGGGTAAACTACCGTATTATACGATTAGTGGAAAAATTTATTATAAACTATCCGATGTTCATCAGTTTATACGTGATAGCTTTAATGCTCCTAGACAAAATTTAAAGCCAACGAACGACAACACCTGCCAGCTAAAGTCAGTCTGTGAATAATTTGATCGTAACTATTTATTTTCGATTTAGTAAATTTTAAACAGCATTGACATGAGAGAAGAATCTTTAAGTGATCCAAAATTAAAAGAGCAATTTTCGGATGTTTTGTTAGTATCTGATAGCAAAAAAAAGGAAGTAAGGATAGTTAAGGGAATTGGAAAAGATAAAGTATTACAAACAGTAGTCCCGGATAAAAAAAATGAAAGTCAATTTCTGCGTGTAGACAAACAAGGTGATTTGTTTTCTAATTTTTTCTCCAACTTTTACCGGCAATTAAAAGATCCTACACATTTTATCTTTTTTAGAGTTCCAGAAAACCAAGCAATACAAATAGCGAAAAGAATGCAGAAAGAAGTTGATAAACCGACCAAAATGGGAGGGAAGCAATTTGAACAACATGAAATAAAAGTAGATTATAAACCTGAAAATAAAAACAAGATGGAAAACACACAATCAATGCCCGTAGTTGGCGAGTATCGCTACAAATTAGAACAAATCGATTGGAAAGCAATGTCTAATCTGGGATTAAGTAAGGAACGTCTCGAAAAAATGAACTTATTAGATCCACTGTTAAAAGGATACAAGACCAATGAACTAGTTCCTATAAGTCTTGATTTAGGAACCTCTATAACACGCATGGACGCTAGGCTTTCTTTGCAAGCTAAAGAGGGCGGACAAGTAGTCCTTGCTATTCATGGTATCCGGAAAGAGCCTCAGTTAAACTACAAATTCTTCGGACATGAATTTACAAAAGAAGATAAAGAAAACTTGCTCAAAAGTGGCAACATGGGCAGAGTGGTTGATTTGATTAATCCCAAATCGGGGGAAACAATACCTTCGATTATTAGCATTGACCGTTTGACCAAAGAAGTTATTGCGCTACGCACGGAACAGATTAAAATTCCAGAAGAGATTAAAGGGATAAAACTAAATGAGCAACAAAAGCGAACTTTGACAGAAGGCAAATCGTTGTATATCGAAGACATGATGTCAAAAAAAGGTGAACCCTTCAATGCATCAGTTCAATTCAATGCGGATAAACGTTACGTTGAATTCCTTTTTGATAGACCAGATACTAATAAACAGTCACAAAGTCAACAGAAAGAAGCTTCACAAGTATTCCGAGGCAAAGAACTTGACGAACTGCAACACCAAAAACTTAAAGACGGACAAACAGTCTATGTAAGTGGTTTGGTTGATAAGAAGGGTAAAGAGTACCAAGGTTATATTACATTCGATAAAGAAACAGCCAAAACTGTTTTTTCTTTTGATAATCCTAATAAATTACAAGAGAAAGCATTACCTAAAGAGGAAAGTACAACACAGGTTGCGGTTAACTCAGAAGGTAAAACCAACGAGGCGACTAAGAAAATTAAAGAGCCTTTAAAAAGCGAACAGAATAATCCTGAAAGTGCCAAACAGCAAGAACAACAGGATAAGCCAAAAGCAGCAGCTAAATCGAAAGGTCGAAAAATGTAATTACTACTAAGACGAGTTCATATGAAAGTAGTAATTGCGGAAAAACCAAGTGTAGCTCGAGAGATTGCTCTCATGTTAGGAGCTAAAGAAAAGAAGGAAGGTTACCTGATGGGAAATGGATATCAGGTAACCTGGGCGTTTGGACATTTAGTCTCTTTGGCCATGCCAGATGATTATGGCATTAATGGTTTTCAAAGGGAGACTTTGCCTATTTTACCTAAGCCATTTTTATTGACTGTTCGTAAGGTCAAAAAAGACAAAAGTTATGTCCGTGACCTAGGTGCTTTGAAGCAGCTGAACATTATTGATCAACTATTTAAAAACTGCGAAAGTATTATTGTAGCCACAGATGCCGGACGCGAAGGGGAGCTTATTTTTCGTTACATATACGAGTATTTGAACTGCACTAAACCTTTTGAACGTTTATGGATTAGTTCACTAACTGAAAAGGCAATCCTTAAAGGACTTGAAAATTTGAAATTAGGGAACGATTTTGATAGTTTATATCATGCAGGGTTGGGCAGAAGTCGTGCCGATTGGTTAGTAGGAATTAATGCTTCGCAAGCACTAACGGTTACCAGTGGAGGAGGTGTTTATTCGTTAGGTAGAGTTCAGACTCCAACACTTGCACTAATTTGTAAACGCTTTCTGAAAAATAAGGCGTTTGCCATTGAGCAATATTGGCAAATAGAACTGGAACATAACAAAGAGTACCTTGATTTTAAAAGTTTTTCGACCATGAAATGGGATGAAGCTAAAAAAGTGGATTATGTATTGAAAACCGTTCATAAATACGGTTTGGCTTCAGTAACTGCTTTAGAAACCAAAGTTATAAATGAACAGCCACCATTATTATTTGATTTGACAGCATTACAGAAGGAGGCAAATACAAAGCTAAATCTAACCGCTGAAGAAACGCTTACAATTGCTCAAAGTCTTTATGAGAAGAAGTTTATTAGTTATCCACGTACTGGCAGTAAATATATTCCTGAAGACATGTGGGAAGAAATTTCTAAATTAATAAGGATAACAGAAGAGATGGACAAATTTAAAGCTGCAGTGGCTAAAATAAAAATAGGTCGTTTGAATAAGCGAATCGTCAATGATTTAAAAGTCACCGATCACCATGGTATCTTGATCACCGATAAGATTCCATCTGCATTATCAGCCAAAGAGAATGCAATTTATGAAATGATTGTCTATCGGTTATTAGAATCTGTTTCTCCTATTTGTATTAAAGAAATAACCAACGTTATGGTACAAGTTTCTCACTACGATTTTGGCTTAAAAGGAGTTAAAATTCTGGATGCAGGTTGGAGGATCGTCAAAGGCAATTTTAGCGGTGAAGATAAAGATCCTATACAGGAATTACCAACTCTAAAAATTGGTGATGAACTTAAAATTAAAGCAGCAAAAGTAGTAGCAAAGAAAACCAAAGCTCCAAGTATTTACACAGAAGCAAGCTTGCTTTCTGCAATGGAAAATGCAGGGAGTCAGATTGAAAATGAGCAGGAGCGTAAAGCAATTCAAAATGTAGGTATTGGAACACCAGCAACAAGAGCAGCTATTATTGAAACCCTTTTTAAGAGGGAATATGTCAGACGTGATAAGAAATTATTACTACCTACAGAAAAAGGATTAAAGGTTTATGAATTGGTAAAAGACAAAAATATTGCCAATGTCGTATTAACCTCCAAGTGGGAACTAGCGCTTCAAAAAATAGAAAATAGTGAGTCAGATTTAGCCACCTTCGAGAAGGAAATTGAGGTTTTTACAGTCAGTTTAACACAGGAGATTCTAGATTTAGCTATAGAAGTAGAGCGACTACCTAATCTGATTTGTCCAAAATGTAAAGTCGAAAAAGTATTTATTCGGGATAAGTTAGTGAAGTGCAAGGATGACAAATGTAATTGGGTTCAGTTCCGAAATATCTGTGGGATGCAACTCAGTCTAATAGATTTAGAAACACTGATTACAAATGGGAAGACGAGTCTTCTTAAAGGATTAATTAGTAAATCAGGTAGAAAATTTGACGCTTTTATTGTTATGAATGTAAATGGAGAAACGTCATTCGTATTTCCAGATAAGAAAAAAAGGAGGTAAGGTCATTGAATGAGTTCTGGTTGTTTTTAGCAAAATGTAACGGTGACTGAATGCTGTACTTCACGTAAAAAAATAAGAGCTAAATTATTTGAGTATCAACTCATATTATAAAAAGGAAGGCTATCAATTGGATAGGGCTGGAATGCAGTGGAGCGTAGGAACGGAGTATAACGAAATGAAGCTTTATCCAGTTGATTAAGCCTGACCGAATGCAGAGAATGAACGTGTGAAGCTGAGGAACGGAACAGCGTAAAAAAATAGCTTCTTATTTTTAAGAGGCTGTTTTTTTATTGGCTGTGAAGTGCCTGCGTAGGGTAGGTATGCTGAAAAACAAATTTCGTTTACACCTTACTATTGAAAGCATACCGACTGAAGCAGCCGAACGGAGCAAAGAGAATGACTGGAGTGAGACCTACAGCAAGCTGTTGTAAGTTTTGGTATTGTTTTTTGAAGCATTTTTTTATTTTGATAACAAGTAGTTTTAATCTCCTTAGATTAGATCATTTTTTCCAACTTCAACTTCCATCGTTGCCAATCGGGTGCTATGTTTAGTAATAGGATGTAGAATTTTTTGGAATGATTTCTTTCTATTAGATGACATAGTTCATGTATCATAACGTATTCAATACAAACGGTTGCGGCTTTGATTAATTCAGGATTAATGAGAATGTTACCCGATGGGGTATAACTTCCCCAGCGTTTTTTCATTCTCTTAATTTGTATTTCCGGCTTGACTATATTGTATTGATTGAATTTTTGAAATGCTTCATTATATACTTTTTCAAATACTTTTGTTGCTCTTTTATAGTACCATTCCGTTAATAAATGTTTGATGTTTTCTTCTGATGCATTTTGAGTATGCACTACTAAATAGCCACCTTTAATTGTAACTTTATTTTCAGCAGAATCATTAATTTTTAAAATGTACTTTCTTCCTAAATAACTATGGGTTTCTCCAGCTACATATTCTCTTTTCGGAATTTCGGGAAGAAATTGTTCAAAGAATTTTTGTTGTGTAATAATCCATTTGGAACGTTTTGAGACTACTTTTTTAATAGCATCAAGGGAACAATCCAAAGGAGCTTTGATTTGAACCGATGTATCTGGATGTACCTCAACAGCAATACTTTTTCTTTTCCTATTGGCAATAGAAAATCGTATTTGTTTGGTTCCGTATTGAATAGTATGCATCTTAAAAATTGTTTTTGGCTACTTTTAAACATTTTTCTAGAATAACATCTAGGTCATCAAAAGTGATGTCTACGCCCAAAGATTTGCGATGCGACATCAAGTAATCTTCAACTTCGTTCTCCATGTTTTTAATAACATCAATGTTTTTTTTCCAATCTCTTATGATTAGATTTTCTATTATTTTAGAAATATCAATTCCAATATTCGATAAAAGGTCTTTTTGCTGTATTGCAACCTCTTTGCCAAAACTGTTTTCAAAAACTTCGGTCAATACGCCAAAGAATGCACGAGCTTCTGGTTTGTTAATTAAGTTTTGAGGAATGTCTTCAAGGTATCCTTTTTCGAATTGTTCTCTGATATCTAGTACCGATTTCAAATATTCGGTTTCTGAAATTCTATTTTCTTGGAATAAACGAATAGCATCTTCAATAAGTTCAGAGAATTTTTTGTAGAAAGCTTCGTCTTTTTCCATGTTTTCGGTAATTACTTTTTTCATTTTATGAGCAATGAAATCTGCTTTAGAAGCAGGAGTTTTTCCGTATTCCTCTATGGCTTCGTTCACCATTTGTTTATCGAAAATATTCAGCTCTTTAGTAATCACTAAAACATCATCAGCTTGTACATAAGTGTCTAATAATTTCTTTACTCTTGGTTCATATTCTTTATAAGATACCACCTCAGCATATCTATTTTGAAGTGATACTTTTAGCTTTACAAATAGCTTTAATTCTTGTTTGTAAAATTCTATTTTCTCATCGGTAAATTCTACGTAAAATTCATTGGATGCTAATGCCGTTTGTAGTGTTCTTGCAAAACGACTTAATGCTTCATAGAATTCATCACGCAAGTCTTTTGGCGCTAGGTGTCTTTCTAGTGCTTCAATGTCTTTTTTGTTATACACACCTTTGAAACAATCCCAAACATCGGCATGGTGAATGGGGACTTTTCTAATTTCATCAGAAACATCTACTATGGTATTTGTCAGATCTTCTTCGTCAAAATCTTCAAAAGCAGCATAAGAAGTAAGTGCTTCATCAAGTTTGCCCAAAATACCCACATAATCAATAATATGACCGTGTTCTTTACCACTGAATAATCTATTTACTCTAGCAATGGCTTGCAATAGGTTGTGCGAATGCAATGGTTTTGCTAAGTATAAAATAGTATTTCTAGGAGCATCAAATCCAGTAAGTAACTTACTCACTACAATGATTAATTCAACTTCTGTTCCTTGGTCTTTAAACTTGTTTATGGTATATCTTTCGTATTCTTCTTGGCCGTTAAATTTTTCCATTAAAGAATTCCAATACACTTTGGCTTCATTACTAGTTTCTTTCCACACATCCTCATAATCTTGACGACTGTCTGGTGGTGTAAAAACAACAGCTGTGTTTATCTTTAATTCTGGATCCGTTTGTTCCTCAAAGTATTTCTGGTATCGAATAGCCGTTTCAATTCTAGGGACTGCTAATTGTGCTTTAAAAATCCCTCCTTGCCAGTTTTTCGTATAATGTTTAGAAATATCATACGCAATTTCGTTGATGACTTGTTCGCTTTCATAAATACGGCTGATGCTGGCAAATTTCTTTTTTAAATCCTTTTGAGCATCTTCATTTAAACTGTTTGCCAAACGTTGAAAACCCTTATCCAATTGTTCTTTATTGACACTTAATTTAGCTGAACGACCTTCGTACAACAATGGTAAAACTGCACCATCTTTAACTGCTTGGTCAATAGTGTATTTGTGAATAAAACCACCAAATTTTCTAGCTGTACTTTTTTCGTTTTTCATTAATGGTGTACCAGTAAACCCAATGTAACAAGCATTTGGTAACACACGTTTCATATTGATGTGAGCAGAGCCGTACTGACTTCGGTGACTTTCATCTACTAAAACAAAAATGTTTGCAGAATCATCAATAAATGTTGTGTTTTTGGTAGCTGTTTGAAATTTGTCAATAATGGTAGTTATGATTTCATTTCCTTTGTCTTGTAATAATTCAATTAGATCACTACCACTTTTTGCTTTTTCTACCGCTTTTCCACAATTCCTAAAGGTTTTATATATTTGGTTGTCCAGGTCGATTCTATCTGTTACCACAATAATACGAGGAGAAGGAATGGATTTGTCTAATGCTAATGCTTTTGAAATCATTACCATCGTTAGCGATTTACCACTACCTGTAGTATGCCAAATTACACCCCCTTTTCGGGTGTTGGTTTTATCAATTTCTTTTACTCTTTCGATGGTATTGAGTACTGCAAAATACTGTTGGTATCGAGGTACTTTTATATCAGGACCATCATAGACAATGTATTTGTAAACAAACTCTAACACTCTATCAATACTACAAAGGCTTACAAGTGCTTTATCTTGTGCTGTTACTTGACGGTCTTCTTTTGCTGTTTTGAAGTTTGCACTTTTTATTATTTTTTGTACCGCTGTTTCATTGTCTTCTTTCCATACTGCCCAAAACTTTTCGGCTGTCCCTACTGCTCCGTATTTTACTTCGTTGGGTTGTACGGCCAGTAATATCTTGGCATAATGAAAAAGTTTAGGAATCCCTTTTTCCCTTTTTTGATTTCGAATGTGTTGCGAAATGCCTTCTGAAAGTGAAGCATTTTTGTCTCTGCGCTTGTTTTCAATCACTACAAACGGTATCCCATTAATGAATAACACAATATCGGGTCGTTTTTTTTCTTTAACGCCTTCAACTACAAATTCATCGGTAATGTGGTACACATTGTTGTTTGGGTTTTCCCAATCAATGTATTTTAAAGTGTAGGCTTTGCGGTCGCCTTGTATGGTTTCGTTAAAGCTTTTACCTAACGTTAGTAAGTCATGGATATTCTCATTGGTTTTCACTAAACTCTCTTCGGGAACATTCTTTAATGCATTGATTGCCGACTGAATGTTAGAATTTGAAAAAGGATATTCTTTGTCTTTGTACTCAAAGCTATTAATTGCACTTAAGCGCTCGGCTAGAATGTCTTCTAAAATCACATTAGAAAGCAATCCGTTTCGTTGGGAAATGGTTTCGTCAGGAGCAATATAGTGCCAACCTAATTTGCGAAGCAAATTAATGGCTGGTTTTTGTGAGTCGTTGTACTCTGAGTAGTTTATCATAACTAATTAGCTAAAAATAGTTCCTAGTTTATTGAATAGTATTCTGTCTCCGTTTCCTAATTCTATAAACATTTCATTGGGTGTAGTGAACATCCATATTGAAAGATTTTCATATTCCGGTTTATCCTCTGTTTTATGAATTTCATTGATTTGAATTTTTGGGAGTTCATTCTCTGAATTTATAATTGATATCTCTCCGTGCCACTCATATAGTATATTATTATCCGGTACACGCTTGTAAATGGTAAACATAGCTTTAGTAACTTCTTCTCCGAAGTTTTTACTTCTGATGTTAAAATCGATTATTATTTCACCATTTACATGTCTCCAAGTTCCTAGTATTTGTTGTAATTGTATGTTCATAATTTATGTTTTTACTGTATAACAATAACATCCACCATATCTCTAGCAATGCAAGTATTATTTTTAATAGAATAACATTCTACAAAATGATGACCTATGTAAGCAGTCTTCTCTGGATTGCAACGAGTACTATGATCTGTTATTTCGCCTCTTTTTTCTGAATTTTGATTATCATTCTTAACTTTCCATTTCAATAATTCATTAGATGTATTGTTACTTATTACTTTAAAATCAATTTCATTTTTTGTATCAACGATACCTCGAACATTTTTTAAATTAGCCTTGTACTCTCTAAAACCTGAAAATTTTTTAACAAAACCATCAATTTTAAAATCTAAAGCAACATCAATAAGTACAGGTATTTTTTGGTCAAATAAAAATCTTTCAGATTCCGAAACTCTCTTGTAAAAGCCACTTTCAATAATTACATCGATATCATTTATGGTATCAATATTTTCAAAAGAAATTAAAATAGCATCCACTGCTTGATTAATTAATTCCCTTTGTAAAATAGTTAACTCTTCTAAATAGCTATCAATAAATTTATTATTATCACCTCGATCCTTAATAATTGGTTTTTCAATTTTCTCTTTTAGTTCAACTAAAAATTTAAAAATACTATCGAATAAATCTAACTCCATATTCGATTTGTAATTTTCTGTAATTAATTGTTCCATATGGAATGATTTAAGCTTGAAATTTTCATTTTTCAATTTGCATTCATGCTTCCATCTTTTAACAAACTTTACACTTCTTCTGAAATCTTTATTTTCTTTGTTTATAGCTGATGCTATTTCTATATACCCTAACGGGTCCGTTTTTATCCATATAACATTTTCTTTATTATGAAGCTTTCTTTCATAATATTCCTTTCTTCTTTTTCCTCTATGTATTTTAATGATTTCAGGAACTCGAAAAGTATTTCTATCGAATTCATTTTTTCCATCTACTAATGCTGGAACTAAATCAACTGCAAAAATTTCTTCCCCTTTTTTATTGAGATATCTAAAAGAGATTGAATGTGTTTGAACAATAATTTCGAGGTCAAAACCTGTTGGGTTTTTATATTCTTTAGAAAATTTATTTGCAATCGTTTGTAAATTAAAAACAGGATTTATTGTATTGGAATTCCAATCTCCCATAATGTATAATATATCTAAATCATGTAATGGTTTTATTGCAGTATATCTAGGATATGAACCTATTTGTACACAATTATTGATACCAAGTAAGTCATTAAATGATTGGTAAATGTTAGAAACAAACTGAATATCTTCAGCGGTAGGTGTTAAGTTCTCTTTGACATAGCCTCTTAGTAGTGCGTTAATTTTATTTCTGTTCATAAGAAGTTGTTATTAATGATGTAACAATATCGTTTAGTAATCTACCTCGAAAGGTCACTACAATTGAGTTTCTATGATTATTAATATTATCCATAATATTTTGAGGTACTCTGACACCATTTGAGACATAAACAATCAACGAATCACTATCTTTCTTAAAATTAAGAATATCGTTTATTTTGTCATCAAACTCATTATAATTAACTAACATCATGGTATGCCTTTCTCCTTTGCTCAAAGAAGACCTAGTTACTTTTTCAATATTTTTTTCATTAAAAAGTCCAGAATCAACTAATAGATCTTTAAAATCATCAAACTCATTTTCAGCATATATTGCAATTTTTTTATTTGAAAGTCCTTTGCCTAATCTAATCCACACAGGAAGAACCCCTTTGATGATAGTATAAACAACAAACATAAAACCACACAATGCAATAACTGTACTGATACCACCCACAATTACAAAAAAGGGATGATTAAAAAACTCTATTAATTTTTCCATAATTATCTTTTTAATTTTTAACTCTTATTTTCCCCGTTAACAATTGCTGCATTAATCCTTGCTTTTGTTTTCGTAATGCAATTAATTCATTTTGTAATGCGTTTATTTCTTTGTCAAGTCTTGAAAGAAATGAGGCTATTTTTTTTTGTTCTTTTCTGTCGTTTGGAATCCTTAACTTTAGGAGTTTTATATCAGTACTACTTATTGAAGAAAAGATGCTTCCTTGTTCTAATTTTCCCCACTTACTTTCGAAGTATACTAAAATATGATATAAAAAGCTTGAATTAATTAATGGTTTAATCGTGCAGATTCCTCTTCCTATACAAGCATTATGTATGGCAATTGCTATAGCTCCAACTGGTGCTCTAACAGTCATCAATATGTCATTTATGTCACACATTTTTGATGGTAAACTTGTCCAAATACGAGGGTTAGATTTACGATTAGTTATATCCGCATTTCCTTGAAGTAGGTATACTCCATTACCTGTCTTATTATAACTTTTTGAGTCGGGTGATTGTCCCATGATTATTGTTCCTATTTCACCTAACCTTACCCTTTTCCACTCATCATCAAACCCTTCAAATCTAACTTCACCAGTCAGCAATTTTTTCATCACTGCCTTTTGGTTTTCTTTTTTATTGCTAATCAATTTTTGCTGCAATGCAATTGCCTTCTCCCAAGTAGCTAGTATTTTTGCGATTTTTTGTTGTTCTGGTAGTGGAGGAAGGGCAACTTTCACATTTTTTAAACTACTAGAATAAATATGAACTACAGAATGTCCTTGACCTAACTTAAAAGTTTGCCTTTTGAAATCATCTGTGTTAAATAAATAACCTAAATAATGTGCATCTTCTGAATTAGGCCTTAAAATAATAATATCACCACCTGCATAAGCTTCTTCATCTTTGATATAAGCAACACATTTTCCGATATCTTCTAACGTTTCTCCAGAACCAGCAAAAAGCAAATCGTTTTTATAAATGCGTTCACTATTACTGGCAGATTCATCATTGATAAACGATTTAAATTCCTCAACAAAATAATTGTATTCAGAATATATCTGACCATAGCGAATACAGGGTTTTCCTGTTTCAACAATCTCAGCTTTAGTAATTCCTTTCCCTTTAGAAAAAGAACCAATTTGACCAAGTGTTTTTATTTGCCAACCTTGCGGTAATGTGTTGCTATTTTTAGTCATGCTTTTTGTATTGAGCTATTCAATATTTTCGAATAACTCGAAAATTAGTTTGATTTAATAAATTGATTTTGGTTAGCTTTTGTGATAACCATGTCGAGGATGATCTCGCTATGCTTATTTTTTTATTCTTCCTTTAATATCTTCTAAAAGCTTTTTTGTCAAAGTAGTAACCATTGTTTTTATTTCGGCATCAGTTAACGGTTCTGAATAAAGTTTTTTACAAAAGTTATCTTTATCAGGGTCACTACTATTAGTGTCATTGATAATGTAATAATACTGCTGAAAAACAATATAAAGACTAGTATAACTACCAAAAGTGTTGGTGCCATCATGTTTAAAACCATTGTAATTAATACTAAGCATTAACTCGTCAATTTTTTTAGGTTTAGGTTCTTCAGCAAAAGAATCTTGAATTGAATTTGTCTTTTGTTCATATAAATTTTCAAAAAAGTCATCAAAATAATCTAATCCTCTGTTCCACGATTTATTTCTTTCTCCTGAGTTTCTAAACCTTTTCTCTACAAATATTTCATCGAATTTTTTTGTTTTTTCGATAAGTTGCTCAAACAATTTTCGAAACGAACTTTGATATAATTCTTTGATTGCCTCGTTAGACATAGCAACTACCTTGTCAACTTTGACTTTAAGTTGTCGTTTCAAAATTTCTAATTCTTTCTCGACATCGTCTTCTTCTTCAATTTCTTTTCCTTCAATAACATCCAAAACCAATTGTTCGGAACGTTCTATTAAGCTGGAAACGTATTGATAAAAAGCCTCTTTGTCCCCACCATAACTTTGAATATCGCTGATATAATTGTAATAAATAGAACGGTCCGATTTTGAAATCCAAAATGGAGTGTAGCCTAAAGAGATCAAAATAAGATTGGTCAAAATACGTGCTGTTCTACCATTCCCATCATAAAAAGGATGAATTTCTAAGTATTCTAAATGAAATTGCAAAGCAATATCAATAGGATGTGGTGCTTTTTTACTTTTAGATAAAACAGCATCAATTGACGCATTGGTTCTATTGAGTAAATCGTGCATTTTATCGGGTACCAATTCCCAATCTACAAAAGTGTATTTTTCGCCTTTAGGATTGATAATTTCGTTATTCTCGGGTTTCCAGTTTCCTATTTTGTTTTTCTTCTCCGGATCTTCCTCGTGCATGATGCCAATGTGAATGTCTTTTATCCTTTTTTCAGACAATCGCAATTCCGCATTTCCAATTTTTAGAATATTAGAGATTACTTCATCGTGACCTTTCATTTCCAGCACGTCTTTGATTGGTTTTTGGCGTACATCAAGGTTGCCCACCATTACAGAACGAGTTTCTTCTATGGTAAGCGTGTTCCCCTCCATACTATTGGAGTTGAAATTCCACTCCAGACGAAACTTGTTATTGATTTTATTTAGTTGTTCTTTGGTTAATTTCCCATTCTCAACTATTTTTTCTTTAATAGTATCAATTTTATTTTTTAAGCTACTGTATTTCATAGTTACTATTTTTAAAGTCCTAATTCTTCTAAATACTGTTCCATTTCTTTTCTTACTTCTGCTAGTTCCCCTTCCAATGATTTGATTTCTTGTTTTACCATAACCAAATCAATTGGAGCCTCTTCTTCAAAAGTATCTACATATCTAGGAATATTTAGATTGAAGTCGTTTTCTTTTATTTCTTTTAAAGACACTACATTACTGTACTTGTCCAATGTTTCAAAGTTTTGATAAGCACCAATGATTTTTTGAATGTCTTCTTCACGTAGTTTGTTTTGTTTTTTGCCGTCTTGGTATTCTTTACTAGCATCAATAAATAAAACATCTTTTGTTGTTTTAGCTTTGTTAAAAATCATAATTGCTGCAGGAATACCTGTGCCAAAAAATAAGTTACTTGGCAAACCAATAACTGCTTCTAAAAGGTTTTCTTCAATTAATTTTTGTCTTATCTTGAGTTCTGCACTTCCTCTGAATAATACACCATGAGGTACAATTACTCCAATACGTCCATCAGGTAATGTGGTATCTATCATGTGTAAGATGAAGGCATAATCCCCTTTGCTTTTTGGAGGTGTACCTCTAAGGAATCTTTGGAAACGGTCTGTTTCTGCATTTTCAGCACCCCATTTATCTAAACTGAAAGGGGGATTTGCCACAACAATATTAAATTTCATTAAATGGTCACCTTCGATCAATTGCGGATTGTTTATCGTATCACACCATTCAATACGGGCACTGTCCATGCCGTGCAAGAACATGTTTAACTTACTTAAAGCCCAAGTATCACCGTTACTTTCTTGTCCGTATAAAGCAAAGTCATTGGAACGATTACCATCTTTATCTTTTACTTGTTCACCCACTTTTATCAGTAATGACCCAGATCCACATGTGGGATCGCATATTCTATCTCCAGGTTTTGGGTTGACTAATCGAGCTAATAACTCACTAACTTCATTCGGACTATAAAATTCGCCACCTTTTTTACCTGCACCACTAGCGAACTCACCAATTAAGTACATGTATGCATTTCCTAAAATATCTTCTACTTTGCCTAAAACAGAAGGACGGAAGTCTAAGGTTGGACTTGCAAAATCTGTCAATAAATTTTTCAATCTTCTGTTACGGTCTTTGGTTTGTCCTAATTTATCAGAATTAAAAGATATGTTTCTAAAAACTCCTTCTAGCTTAGCTAAGTTTTTATCTTCAATTTTCGCTAATGCTTTATCAATTTCTTCTCCTACGTTTGAATCGTTTCTTTTTTCGTACAGCGAATCAAAAGAACAGTTTTCTGGTAGTACGAATCGTTCTCTTTGTAGTTTTCTTTGAATTAGTTCTTCATCATCACCATATTGTTTTTTTAATTCTTGATAATGATCTTTCCACACATCACTCATGTATTTTAGAAACATGAAAACAAGGATGTAGTTTTTGTATTCAGAAGAGTCAAAAGCACCTCTAAATGTATCACAAGCAGACCATAAGCTTTTATTTATTTGGTCTTGTGTAGGTTTCGTATTAGTCATTGTTAATTAAATTTATAAGTTGCGTTTGAATTAATTCTTTTCTGTTCTCTTTTATTTTGTCCAAGATGATTATTTCTTGGTTTAGTAACTTGGCTGTTTGTGCAATTGCATTTTGGATTTTTAAAGTTGGTACTTTTAATGGTAAATCTAAAATGTCTTGTTTCTTCAAATTTGGAACATAAGTACCCGCTTTTTTCTCTGAAAAATAGTTTTGAGCTTCCGTCTGGTTCATGTACCATGCTAAATATTCTGAAAGTATTTTTCTTTCGTTTACACGAATTATAAAAAAAGTAGCAGAGGCAATTATAGGTAAATCTAGTTTGTCAATTGCAAAAGCATAGTTGTTAACACCTTTGGAAACAAATAAGACATCACCTTTGTTTAGGAAAAATTTTTCTTTAAAAGTAAAGTCATTAACTTTGTCAATATTATGATAATCAAAGGATAGGTAGTTGTTTGCAATATCCTTCATTTGAAGAATGCCAACAGTGCCTGCGGGATTATGGTCTATTTTCTCTCTGAATGAATATCCAGAAAACAGTCCTTCTTTTGCTAAAACATTATTTAATAACATAACTTACATAATTTTTATACTGCAAATATACAATAATTATTTACATAATTACTATACTGCAAATAAAATGTTATTAACATTGTCTTGTATGGTCATGTTTAATTTGTAAATAAAAGTATTTCTAAGGGCTTTTACTTTCGGTTTACATTAAAAAAGGATAATTGTCTGCTGTGTTTTGGGGGATTTTGAGAATAATTGCGTTTGGGTAGAGGTCTGGTCTTACATTATATTAGATTTTCTACAGCATATTGTTTGCTGAGTTGTAGAAAAAAATGTTAGTTGAGCTGTTTTCTAATTGGTATATCGCAGTTTTTTGATACTGGTTCAACATCATTTATTTATGTAGGATCCAAAATAGTGTAACTGTCTTAAAGATGCACATTTTGAAATGAGGAATGTATTAAGAGCAAGCTCCCTTATATTTATAAACGTTCGTTATTATGAACAATACTATTAAATATGTACATAATAACAAACACTATGTATTGAACTCTATAATTCATGTTTTACTAGTTCAACCCTCCTGCACCAAATGTTGTAAATCAGGATCATTTTTAATTCGTTCCAATTCACTTTCAATAATTAAAACAATATCGCGTTTTATCTGTTTGTAGTTAGCTTCAATTTCGATCTTCATATTGTTTTGTCCGTTTTCGTCCGTGAAAGATAAAATCTCGGGTATCTTTTTATAGGCCTTAGTTTCTGCAGATACTCTATCATTATCAACGACAATTTCCGAATGGAAAATTTTCTGTTCGATGCGTTCGTCAAAGTTATCGGAAACCGCTCCCACGAACATTCCTTGGGTAAGCGTGGAGATTTTGGAAGCTGGAATTAAACTGTCTAATTGAGTCGATATCGAAGTTGATTTATCAGTTCGGTTGATGGTTAAACTTTGACGTTTTTGGAGTACTTTCCCAAAGCGTTCGGATAAGCTTTTGGCAGTCTCTCCCACAACCTGCCCACTGAATATATTACCCACGGTATTTTGGATCACCTTACTTTCCTTATCGCCATAATCACGAGTCAATTGCGAATAGTCTTGAAATCCCAAACAGACCGCTACTTTATTACTTCTGGCTGTGGCTATCAAATTATCAAGTCCTCTGAAGTAGATGGTTGGCAACTCATCAATGATCACTGAGCTTTTTAATTTTCCTTTCTTATTGATTAGTTTTATAATTCTCGAATTGTACAAACCTAACGCAGCAGAATAAATATTTTGTCGGTCAGGATTATTACCAACGCATAGAATTTTAGGCTCTTTTGGATTGTTAATGTCCAGCGAAAAATCATCTCCAGTCATAACCCAATAAAGTTGAGGCGAAATCATTCGTGACAACGGAATTTTTGCGGAAGCAATTTGTCCTTGTAATTGATCCTGAGCACCACCTTGCCAAGCATCCATAAACGGTGATAAATAGTTTTCGAGGTCATGGTAGGAAGTAAGGATGGTAAATACATCAACATATTTCTTGTTCAGTAATTCAATAGCATGTGGAAAAGTACAGTACTTTCCATTTTCATAAATTTTCAGAAACCAAATTATAGCGGCTAGCAAAATAATCGGAGATTCCACAAAGAAATCCCCCTGCTTTTGTATCCAGCTGCGGTTAAGATTCAACATAATGGTGTAAGCCGATTCATAAGCGTCTGAGATGTCCGTCATGAAATCGGGATTGATGGGATTACAGCGGTGGCTTCTGCTAGGGTCGTCAAAGTTGATAATATAGAACTTTGGTTTAACGGTATACTTATCGCTATGCTTTAATAAATGATTGTATGCAATGGTGGAAAGATCATCGAATTTGAAATCGTAGATGTACATCGAGAATCCTTTTTCGATATGCTGCTTGATATAGTTGTTTATGATCGCATAACTTTTTCCAGAACCTGGTGTTCCCAAAACAATGGAGGCTCGGAAAGGATTTACAACGTTTATCCATCCTTCATTCCATTTTCCTTTGTAATAAAATTTGGTTGGCAAATTAACAGAATATTCATTTTGCATTAATGTGGTTTCTTGCATAAAGCTTTCATTCTCATTATTAAAAACGTCATCCATAAGATTGGTACGCAGTAGGCGGCTAATCCATACACCAGCTACCATTAACGAAATATAACCCGCTGAAGTAGTCAAGATGTACAAGGATATAGCGATTGCAGCAGGCAACTTCAACAAAGGTGTGTTGAGAAAGAAAAGTATAAATCCAATAATTAAGGCAAGGTATATTTTTGTCCAACTAATTTTTTCGTTTTTGACGCCTTTAGTTCCCAAACAGCTTAAAGCTAATAAAACCAAAGCAAATAACTTGGTATACAAAGTATGAGAAAATAGGTTGGCTGTTCGTTGGAAATTGCCAAGTATTTTATTGATGATTTCTAGCGTCCAACCTTTTTCTAAGAAAAAGCTATAACAAAACCAGTAAAAGTGCATCAATAATAATAGGATGCTTACCGCACGCATGAAAGCCATTATTTTGGCGAGTCCTCTTAAATCGTCTTCTCCTTGCATAGTAGAAATATTTAAAATGTAACGAGCGAAAGTAAATCGAACCTAAAAGAATCTGAGGTAACTGACCTCCATTGGCGTTCATTGGCATTTGTTGTCTCGCTGAAACTATTTCTTGCCGCGACGATTGTTTCGTTTCGCCTTTTTCTTGATTTGATTAGCAAAAGTTTGCTCTTCATAATCTTCCGCTTGAGCGCTTGGAAGTAAACTAGCAAGACTTTGTACAAGGCTAAAATCAGTAGTAGAATGGGTTGAATTATTTCCATTAAGAAAATCGAAAAGAGCGTGAGGTTTTTCATTTTCTGGTTTTGAATCATTCACTTTATTTTTGGATAAAACTGTTTTTTCAATTTTAATAGAATTCTGAACTTGGTGAGTTGCTTCATTTTTCCATAATTCACTAAAAACATTAGCAGACAAATTTTTACTCAATTGGGATCCATTCCAAACAGTGCGAGATTCGTGGTCAATAAAAGTTATTCCATATATCCGCCCTTGGTCATTTCTTCGAACGACGGTATTCACTCCCTGATCGACTAGTTGTTTTTTAAAGTCGGTTTCACCAATGGTGGTATTCATGGCGACTTCAATTGAGTTTTTTAAAATCTCTTTCGAAGGCTCTGTTTTCATTTTTACTTTCGATTGTTCGAAATGCTTTTGTAAATTTTCCATTCCAGCCTGTTTACCAAAGAGTGAGGATTTAAACGGATTTGTTACTTTTTCTCCATTTTTATCCAGTGCAAAATAAACGAGTCCTTGCTTTGTTCGACCTTGAATTTCTCCTGTTATTTGTTCGGCAGTGATATTGAATAGGGAAAGTAATGCGTTATAAGCTCCTAAACTTTGATACTGGTAATACTTTGGCAAATGCCGAATTACCGATGCTATTTGACTTTTTACATTGGCTTCTTTGTAGTCAACGGGTTTAAAAATAACTTCTTTCGAATTGTGTTTCTTTTCAGTAGCAGGAAGTAATTGATATTTTTGTTCCAATTCACGACAAGCATTCATAGAGCGCAATTTTTCATAGGAATCAGATAACTTTTTACCATAACGATCTACACAGGTCGAAACGATGTGAATGTGTGTTCGCTCAATATCGGTATGTTTAAATACTACATAAGGCTGATCTCCATAGCCCATAAGATCCATGTAGTCTTTTGCGATCTTTTTAAAGTCTTCATCAGTAACACTATCTTTTGGATTTGGATTGAGTGAGATATGTAAAACTGGTTTTTCTGTTCGCCTATTTGCCATTAAATAGGGTTCAAATGAACTGTATAATTGATTAACAGTAACCTGTCCATTGACTGTTTCTCTTATTCTATGAGTCGCTAGTATTGCTCCATTTTCTTGGTCAACTTTGAGTTGGTTATACGAAAGTGCACCAATAATATTTGCTCCACGACCAATTTTTGCAATCATTTTTCTTCTTTTTTCAAATGTTTCAATTCAAACTCTGCTGTTAATTGCGTTATGGCACGACATAATTGAGCCAACTCGATCGTTTGTTTTTCCAATTTAAAGAGATAGGCTGCCGCTTTCTTTTCAGAAAAATTGCGATACAATATCTTGACAATTTGATTGTAATTAACGCCAACAGCACGAAATTGACCGTATAAAGTGGTTAAGCGCATGTAATAATCCATTGCTGCTAGATCTACTTTTACCGTTTTTATTTGCTTTTCAAATAAGAGAGAAGTGATAAATAGCGCCTTATTATCCGCTCCTGAAGCTTCAAAAAGAGAAAGGAATTTAGCATTTTCCTGGTCTGTTAGTCGAAAAACATAACGGTGGATGCTAGGATCCTTTTTAGGATTTCTACCGCCTTTGTGTTGCTTTTTGTTTTGTTGATTCTCCATCATCATTCCAATTTTAATTTTTAGAAAACCCCGACTTCGGAGGGAGTTTTTAGCCCCGCGGCGGCGGCAAGTTGTTTTGAGGCACGGAATTCATTTCCGGTGCCTCAAAACACAACTTGCTCTGTTCTGGTGAACAGATAATCCGTCCGCCTGTCGGCGGAACAGATTTAATAAAGCAGGGAAAAACGGCTTAAAGCCGTTCCAGTTCTTATTCAAATATTGATTTGGGACTTTCATATTTTAGTTTATTTACTTCTTTATCAAAGTAAATCATTGATTTTCAGAATGGAGTAGTAATAAGTATTGCCAAACATTGCCATTGAACGCCAATGAGTTCATCGTTCTGAGATGGTTTGGTGTTACCAGCTTTCTTTGTTTCAAAGTTGTAAAAGGATATTTATAAGTGACTCTATATCCAATTTCAAACACAAGTACCAAGGTTTAGGAGTAAGCAAGTATTTAGTAAAATAGGAAAGTATAAAACCATACAGTTGTACAACTATGCAACTATAAAAGCATAAAAGCAGTAAAATAAATGAGCGTACCTATTACCAATAAACAAGACATAGTTGTTGGAAATTGTATGAATCTACAATTGTAGATAAGTACATACTTAAAGCAAATAAATAGGGCAAAACCTTGTAAAGAAATACAAGAAGGCATGCAGCCGTACAGCAAAACAATTTAGTAAATAGATAACTTTAAAATTATACGTAATGGAAACAATAAATAAAACTTTAAAAATTAGTTTCTCTACCCAAAAGGGTGGAGTAGGGAAATCTACCATGACAACATTGTTAGCTAGTGTGCTTCATTATCGATTGGGATTTAATGTACTGGTTTTGGACTGTGATTTTCCGCAGCATAGTCTCGGCAATATGAGAGACAGAGATCTTAAAACGGTGATGCAAAATGAGCATCATAAGAGAGCGGCTATGAAGCAGTTTCAGTCGATTGATAAAAAAGCATTTCCTGTCATTCGTTGTAAGGCCGAGAATGCGCTAGAAAAAGCATCAGAATATATAGATCAATCCAATAGTGATTGGAATATTATTTTGTTTGATCTTCCAGGAACTGCCAACACCAAGGGCGTTTTGACCACATTAAAAGCAATGGACTTTATCTTTTCTCCTATTACTGCCGATCGTTTGGTAGTAGAAAGCACTCTGGGCTTTGCCAAAGCATTTCTACAACTTCCAGAAACAGATGGAGGCAACAAGAACTTAAAATTTTGGTTGTTTTGGAATCAAGTGGATAGGAGGGAGAAGACTAGTTTGTATAAGGCCTATCAAAGTGTAATAGAAGAATTGGGTCTTTCTATAATGGAGTCAAAAATAATGGATAGTAAGCGTTTCCGCAAGGAAACGGATGATACTAGTAATTATATTTTTAGATCTAGCCTGCTTCCTGCTGAGCCTAATTTGATGAAGATAACTAAGCTAGATCTTTTTGTAAATGAATTTCTCAAAATCATAAACCCTTAAATCCTTTCTTGTATGGAATCTGATAAAAAACATAAGGGTTTTCAAAAACCAGTTGTAGATGAAGATTACCTCATGAATATTATGAGTGGGGATGAAGCGGTTAACAATGACAAAAACACAAGCCAAAGTGTCGAAGCTAAAGAAAATAAACCCAAAGAAAAAATTCGTGTAAGCGCTACAAAGAAACGGAATTATGAAGAAGTGTTTCTCACTAACAGATATCCGTCTGGACGTAGTGGTAAAGTGGTGTACATAAGACCTGAATATCACGAACGACTCCTTCGAATTGTTCAATTGACAAGGGAAGAGAAAACAACATTGTATTCCTATATCGATAACATTTTAGAGCAGCATTTTAATGATTTTGGAACCGAAATTCAGGATTTTTTTAATGAGAGAAACAAGCCTATTTTTTAAACAATGTATAATACTAAATAGCATGGAAACTGTAATTGTAATTTGTTTGCTCATCGTCATTTTCCTTTTGGCAAAGGATAAAATTGTTATTAAAAATTATCAGGAGCAACAGCCAAGTCAAGAGAAAGTTAATTTATGTCTACCTGATATTATGGGACAGCCTAGGCCTCAAAGAAGCCTTTCTGTGCCAAAGAATTCCAATGACAGTCAAGAGCAAAAAGAGGATCATTATAATGATAATTTTGATATAGAAATCGACGAAGATAAAGTCGAATTACAAATTCCACAAGAAGAGCGGGATGAAGTTTTTGGGAATGTACCTGATTTTGAGAATGAGGAAGATGAATGGAATAGTTATGGAATATCCGATGGCGATAATGGTTTTGCCCAAGGGGTTACCTTTGAAGAGTTAAGCACTGTAAAAACGTTGTTAAAAAAAGAGAAAATGAGACCCTCTCAAAAGCAAACAGCAACAGTCTTATTTCAGAAAATACAGGGAACCGAATTATTCGACCTATTGGAAAATTCCATCGAAGATGCTTCTCAAAAAATAGCCAAGCTGCTAGACGGTACATTTTCTTCAGAGACGGATTCTGGTTCTTCTTTTTTGTACAAAAAGGATTTGGAAGATTTTGATATTGGGGAGTTTGTATAGGCACCCCAATTATCATTTTATTTCTACCCACTCTTCAAAATCATAAAATATCTAATTATAATGATAAATATTCACTCAGTATTCAAATCAATATGAACACACATATTTGTCAAAATGTTTCGTTTAATCTGTTTTTTCTAAAATTTAATTATAACTGACCACCAACACCTTTAAATTTTTCTACGAAAGTGGCTATTTTTTGAAACACACTTTGTTTTTTTGTCAAATACTGAGGGTTTAAAGGACTCATTTTTGGTAAAATACTATTGAGTTCAGTACCGTTTTCATTCGCAAATTCACGCTTTAAAGATGCTGTAATATATCGTTTTGCTGCATCCTCATTTAAATTTTCCTCTAAAATTAATTCTGAAACCTCTTTTTTCTGTTTTTCCTGAGCATATTTGAAGAATGAGTCTATAACATTCGCTTTATCTTGAATAATTTCAAGGTCTGTTTCGTTAATGAAATCGACTACTAAACTTTCTTTTGCTCTATTGCCTATACTTGCACGAATCACTCTACGGATTTCTTCTATTAAAGTGGCTTTGTCTTTGTTCTTTTTATTATGCTCAAAAATTAATTCAAGAATATAATCCAAATTTATTTCTTGAGATTTAAGCAAGTCTATCTCAAATACTACATCATCCCAATCAATATCTGATTGTTCTGCTTCTTTGCCATTTTTCTCACGTCTAAACCAATCACGAATGTCATTATAAGTTGAGCGATAATCTTGAATTGTTCTTTCAGGTAACAAGCTTATCTCTTGCATTGTAGCTAATTCCTCGTCTGTTACAAAGTGAGCTTCTTTAAATAATTCAAGGGCTGCAGTATCTTTTATATCTATTGTTTTAAGTGCTTTGAGGTTGGTGAACTCATCGTAATTCTGTAGTATGTTTTCTACTCGTAAATACTCTCCGAATAGTTTTGAAAACTCTTTTTTGTCTTTTTCTGTTACTATTTCATCTGGATTTGGGAACTTTTCATTTAAGTCATTTACCACATCTATGAAACCTCTACGTGCATGTCCTGTTGCAATGTCTGTAAAACCTTTTAAATATTCTTTGTAGCTTTTTTCAAGTACTACGTTTTTGGTGTTTTTATCTCCAAATAAGGTTATAGCATCAACCGTAGCTGTTTCTAAATCTCTGAAAGTAATAATGTTTCCAAAGGTTTTTGTGGCATCATAAATACGATTAGTACGTGAAAAAGCTTGCATTAATCCATGATAGCGTAAATTTTTATCTACAAATAAGGTATTCAATGTTGGTGCATCAAAACCAGTAAGAAACATACCCACTACGATGATTAGATCAATTTCTTTACTTTTCACACGTTTTGCAAGATCACGATAGTAGTTTTGGAATTCTTTGCTTTCCACTCCAAAACTGGTTTTAAACATTGCGTTATAGTCGCTTATCGCAGCCGTTAAAAATTCTTTGGCACTGCTATCCAATGCCGATGGTTCAAAGTTTTCGTCGACTATTTCACCGATGGCACTCTGTTCTTCGTTGGCAGCAAAGGAGAATATCGTTGCAATTTTTAAAGGCTTTTCAATATCTTTTTGTAGTCGGTTTAATTCCTCATAATAACATTTAGCTGCATCGACACTACTTACGGCAAACATGGCATTGAAACCCTGTTTTCCTCCTTGATTTCTGTGTGTTTTTATTCCATAATTATTGAGAATGTATTGCGAAATTTCTTTGATACGCCCAGGATGTAAAAATGCTTTTTTGTTTTCTGCAGCAGTTAATTTTTTCTCATCTTGTTCTGTTTCGATACCCTTAAACTTTGGACGAACATTATTGTAATCTACTTTAAATTTTAGTACTTTTTCATCTCTAATGGCATCAGTAATTACATAAGAGTGCAATTCTCGACCGAAAACACTGGCTGTTGTTTCTGCACCTAAAGCATTTTGAGGAAATATTGGTGTACCTGTAAAACCAAATTGATAGAATTTTTTAAATTTCTTATTCAGGTTCTTTTGTGCTTCACCAAATTGAGAACGGTGAGCTTCATCAAAAATAAATACCACTTGCTTTTGATAAATGGCTAAATCATTCTCGCTTTTCATTAGATGATTTAGCTTCTGAATGGTTGTGACAATTATCTTATTGTCCTCTTTTTCAATATTTCTCTTCAAACCTGCGGTACTGTCGGAACCGTTTACGCTATCTGGCGAAAATCTTTGGTATTCTTTCATGGTTTGAAAGTCCAAATCTTTACGATCTACTACAAAGAAAACTTTGTCAATGAAATCTAAATCAGTAGCTAAACGAGCCGCTTTAAAACTGGTCAGCGTTTTACCTGAACCTGTGGTGTGCCAAATATAACCACCACTTTCTACTTTAGACCAAATTTTGGATTGAAATGAACTTGAAATTTTCCATAACATTCTTTCTGTTGCTGCAATTTGATACGGTCGCATAATAAGCAAGGTATCACTTGTGTCAAATACTGAATACGTAAGCAACACATTTAACAAGGTACGTTTTTCAAAAAAGGTTGTCGTAAAATCTTTAAGGTCTTTAATCAGTGTATTGTCGGCTTTTGCCCAATTCATAGTAAAGTCGAAACTGTTTTTGTTTCGTTCCACGGTGTTAGCAAAATAGCGGCTGTCTGTTCCGTTGGAGATTACAAAAATCTGTAAGTATTTAAAAAGAGAATTTGTACTGTTAAGGCTCTCTTTTGTATAGCGATGCACTTGGTTAAATGCTTCACGAATGGCTACACCACGCTTTTTTAGTTCTACTTGTACCAAAGGCAAGCCATTGACTAAAATTGTAACATCATAACGATTGGTATGCGTTCCCTTTTGTTCAAACTGCTTAATTACCTGTACTTTATTACGAGCAATATTTTTTTTATCTACTAAGTAAATGTTTTGGATATGCCCATCATCAAAAACAAAATCGTAGATATAATTTTCATGAATTTTTCTTGTTTTTTCAACAAGGTTGTCACTTGGTTTGTCTAAATATTCCTCCATAAATCTAGCCCATTCACTATCTGAAAATACCATATTGTTGAGCGCTTGCAATTGTACTCGTACATTAGCCATCATGGACTCGATAGTATTTAGGTTCGGATTCTCATAACCTTGATTGATTAAGTCTTGGATAAATTCTTTCTCCAAAGCGGCTTCCGTTTGATAAACTGCAGGTGGCTCATTTAACTCTGAATACTTGGTGTATTTATCTAAAACAATGAAATTGTTTGATTCTGCTATGGTTTTATACTGCGTCATAATTCAGTTTATGTTGTTGCGATTTCAGCTACTTCTGGTGCAGCAGCTGCGATTTCTTCTTTCCAATATTTACTATTAACTAAATGATCTAGTAAAAACTTTACGATTTGTTTTTCTGGTTCTGTAGGTTCAGGTACTGCTTCATTTGATAATGTTGAGTGACTCGTAAATTGAATTACTCTGTTATAATAGGTGTGCTTATCATTAGGTAGTAACTCCGACCATTTTGGGTATCCTAGAAAATTTGCTGTTTTCTCATAAAGGTTTCGAAGTAGTGTAAAGTGATATTTTTGAATATTATTTGTCTCAATTGCTTCTTCTATGGTTTGTTTGAGAAAAAGGTGATATGAAAAACTTTTATTCGAATCTCCATTTTTTAAAATTAAGTCATAGGTACTATCTTCAAACTTGTTTAGCATATAGCAAGCCTTATTGCCGATTTCATTAAATAGCACATTGTAAAACAAAGGATTGTGTGTTGTTATAATAAATTTCAAATTAGATTGACTCGACTTTATCAATTCAGCGATATTAACAGCAAGCTCAATTAAGTGATTGTCATCTAATGAACTTACTGGGTCATCAATAAAAACATATTCTAAATCATTAAATTGATCTGTTTCTCGTTCACCTTTCTCTACTACATTTAATACACTTATTGTTTGCTCTAATAAACTGTAAAAAACACTCCAAATAAAACAACTTTCTTCTCCTTTGGAAATTTTAACAAACTCAGAAGGTTCTTCATTTCCACGCTCAAATGAGAAACGAACTTCAGAATAAGCTGGAATCGTTATATCCCTATCTTCCTTATCCTTAACAATATATTGTTCATTAAACCGTGGTGTTAATTTATCGTTTGTATAGCGTTGAAAATGTTTCGATATATTAGGTTCCTGTCCTTGTTTAACTAATACCCAAGTGGTATAATTATTGGATTGAATTTTCAATTTTCTATCTACATCGTAATCTAAATCATTATCCCAAAAAAATAAGTCTTCAGTGAATGCATTATAATAAAGTATTTTGACAACTGATTCCTCTTCGTTTTCCTCAGCCTCAGGATTTTTAGGAGCAATTAATTCTTTAAACTCACGTGAAAGCCTTGTTTTACCTGTGCCATTGAAAGCATAAATCAATTGTACTTTTTTATTAGCATCCTTAAGCGATTGTGCTATATTTGTTAATGACTGTGCCATATTATAATTCTAAATTATCCTGAGGAAATGTTAGTAACAAATCTCTATAATACTCATACTGTTTTTTTCTTAACTCTATTTCTTTTGGTAAGCCTTCGCTTATTGAATTAGTAAGCGTGTCAAAATTATCTAAAATTGTAACTATGCGTTCTTGTTCTTTAAGGGATGGAACTGGAATTTTATAAATTTCAAAATCAGATGCTCTAACATGTGGCACGCCACTTCCTTCCTTCATTAAATGAATTTCCCTTTGATGTCTTTTTAAAAAATAAAAAACAAATTTGGTATTTAAAACTGAATTATTTGGATGAATGCTAAAAGCATCCGTTAAAAATAATTCTTCATTCCAATAACTTATCAGCCCTGCATTGGCTCCTGATCTAGCAACAACAATAAATTCACCAATTCTATTAAATTCATTATGAAAAGTTATAGGTTGAGCGGCATTGGCAACTACTGGAAATTTGCCAAATACAGCCTGTTTTTTTGTAAATGCTACTCCACGTTTAATTTCTCCTACCTCTCCGAAACTTTTCCATCCAACTTCATTTTTATCAAAAGTTAGCAACTTCTCTCTATAATAATTATATTGCATTTTACGTGCTGTAAGCTCCGCTGTAAGCTCCGCTGTAAGCTCCGCAAACGAATCGAGAATTCCAACTATCTTTTGTTGAATTTCTAATGATTTTTTTGGATTATTTGGGCACGGTATTGGGAAAAGTTTCTTGGAATAATTACTGATCCATTGTCTTTTGTGGTCACCATCAACTAATTCACTAGGCAAAGTATTCATCCAATAATAAATGTATTTTAATGATGCTTTAGAATCATCTTTAGATGTAATCATCTTCATTGCTGATGACTTCGCTTTAAAATCAAAATCAACCCATTTATTGGCTGTAGTAAAATCATCAAAAATTATAACAGGATTTTCAGAGGCTTTATAAAGACCATCAGTTTCATCGGTATAACCAAGAATAAAAGTTTTTCCAGCGGTCAAAACTGGAGTTTTAAAATTATCATCATAATTTTTTGAATCCACTAAATATTTGGTAGGCTGTTCATAATCAGCAAAGTCTCCCAAAGGTTTCCATTCCACAGCAACACCTTCTAATAATTTTTCTAAATAACTCATGCTTCAATTTCGTTTATAATTGTATCAATATCAGCACGGAGTTTATCTATTTTGATTACTGTTTTGGTAACTTCTTTGTTCAATTCAACGATGTTAGTTTTCACTCGATTGTCTTTTTGTTCTACATAGGCACTTACCGATAAATTATAATCGTTTTCAGCAATTTTAGTATTGTCGATAGATTTTGCAACATGCTCTACATCAACTTTACTATCAAATAATTCCATTATTTTTTCAATATGCGCATTAGTCATCATATTGTTATTGGTAACCTTCTTGAAGAAATTTTCACCACTTGCGTCAATAAATTGTGTGGTAGAATCAGTCTTATGTTTTGAAAGTACCAGAATTGTTACCGCTATAGAAGTTCCATAAAACAAATTGGGAGCTACAGAGATGATGGTTTCTACAAAGTTATTGTCCACTAAGTACTTTCTAATTTTTTGTTCGGCACCACCGCGGTAAAAAATACCTGGAAAACAAACTAAGGCTGCCCTTCCTTTACTAGAAAGATAACTTAATGCGTGTAATACAAAAGCAAAATCTGCTTTTGATTTAGGAGCTAGCACACCAGCAGGAGCAAAACGGTCATCGTTTATCAATGTAGGGTCATCATCTCCAATCCATTTTACCGAATAAGGAGGATTTGATACAATAGCATCAAACGGTTTGTCATCAATAAAGTGAGGATTATGCAGCGTATCGCCTAAAGCTATATTAAACTTGTCGTAGTTGACGTTGTGTAAAAACATGTTCATACGAGCCAAGTTATAAGTCGTATGATTTATTTCTTGTCCATAGAAACCTTCTTCAATGATATGGTCATCAAAGTGTTTTTTTGCTTGAAGGAGTAAAGAGCCAGAACCTGCTGCAGGATCATAAATTTTATTTACTTTTTCTTGTTTGTGCATTGCCAATTGTGCAATGAGCTTAGACACGTGCACAGGTGTAAAAAACTCACCACCCGATTTACCAGCATTAGCGGCATAATTGCCAATTAGAATTTCATAGGCATCCCCAAAAAGGTCTATATGGTTGTCTTCAAAATTGCCAAAATTTAGTTCCTCAACCCCTTTTATAACCGATGCTAAACGACTGTTTTTGCTTTCAACGGTATTCCCTAATCGTGAACTTGTAGTGTCAAAATCGGCAAATAAACCTTTTATAGCTTCTTCCGATGGATATCCATTTGCAGAACTTTCAATTGCTGTAAAAATAGCCTTTAAATCTGTATTAAGATTTGGATTAGTATTAGCCGTTTTAGCAATATTTACATAAAGTTGACTAGGATAGATAAAATATCCTTTTGTTTTAATTGCATCATCTTTTATTTCTGGTGTAATTACATCATCCGATAAGCTGGCGTAATCAATGCTATCATCACCAGCCTCTATATAATTCGTAAAGTTCTCACTAATGTAGCGATAGAAAAGTGTTCCCAATACAAATTGTTTGAAATCCCATCCATCTACAGCCCCACGAACCTCGTTGGCAATTTTCCAAATTTTAGCTAATAATTCTGCTCTTTGTATTGTACTTGTCATTCTTTTTATTTTTGTAAATCTTTATTTTTAACTATTCTATCTTAAAAAAGTATTATTCTTCATTGACTTTCAAAGTGTAATTTTTTCTATTTTCTCCATCAACATCTGAAATCGTTCTTCCCTAATTAACGGATGGATGTGCATGGCTAAAATTTCGTTTGCCTGTGGATGGTTTTTAATAGCTGTAAGTTCTTGCTTAATGTATTGTTTCAAGTCATCTTCACTCGCTAGGATTTCTTCCACTATTGTTGTTCTATTGTCGATGAGATAGATGATATCTTCGTAGTCGTGGCTTCCGTAAAAGTCATTTTGTCCTCGATCTTTAAAAGCCTCTATTTTAGTAGCCAGAAAATAAGGAGATGGAAGTACGTTGATCTTAATTCCTTCTGACAATTCTATTTGTTGTAAGTATTTGAATCCCGGCTTGTACCATTTATTGGATATTCCAATGCTACTGTCGTCTGCAGGCATTATGTCTATGGCAATATTTTCAAACTGATACGAACATATGGATTGTCCTTGTGGGTCTGGATAGAAATTAAGTTCTGCTAATCGTTCTTGCATTTGTGTCCATTCATAATAATTAGCTAAATTAATAGTCATGTCTATGTCAGAAGTGGGACGAATTTCCTCAGCAGCTGGGTCATCAGTATATAAGCTAATCACCGCTCCTCCAATGAAGACCATTTTTTCATTTAATTCCTTTAAGCCTTTTGCCACTTGAGCTACTAATGCTAGATTGATTATTTTATTATACATGGAGTATTCTTTTTTCTAATTCTCGTTTTGCCATTTCTTTTTCTCTTACTCTTCCCACTCTAATAGCATCCACTAAAGTTAATAATTCGTATAAATCAGTATCTTTTAATGAAGCCTCTACGACGGAGGAGTATAAAGGTTCTATAGCCTGCCCTCGGTCTAAACCTTTTGCATATGGCCAAACATATTTATCAGTTGCTTGAATAATTTTATTTAAAGGTTCAGCAGAATGAGCTGTTAGTATTCCTCTAACTAATGCTCCTGGTTGTTGCGGAAAAGCATAGCCTACACCATGAATTAAAAATTCATTAAAAGCAATTTTGTTCACTTTTTTTCGAGCATCATCAATTAATCCCGCATATTTAGAACGATTTAAAGACTGGCTCACTTCAGATTGACTCATGCCTAATTCTTGAGCAATAGTATGATGAAACCAAGGTTGTACACCTAGTGCAATTATTTTCAACAAAATTACAATGTCTTGTGGTTTGAGATTACTTTTTGCTTGTGTCATTCTAATATTTCATATTGCGATATGCAATATTAACTAAAAAATATAGAAAAAGCAAATTTTTTTAACCCGTTATATCGCATATTGCGATTTGCAATATAGCAGTATTTATTACTGAAATTTAGTGGTTTTTACTTTCACATAGTAAATTATCAAGTCTTCTTCTGCCAAATAATTCCACTTAACGACAACATATTAAACAGCAACTGTTTCCAAATGATATTTGTTCCATACTCCTGTAAAGCACAGGAACAAAGAACAATTTAATTTTTTCAAATCATGGGAAATCGAGTTAAAAAAGTAATGTTGGTAGTGACTGTACTATCAACAATTAGTGCAGTTGCACAAGGAAACGGAACAGCTGGCATCACGGAGGCGACGCAAATGGTCACCTCTTATTTTGATCCTGCTACTCAGCTTATTTATGCTATTGGAGCAGTTGTGGGACTTATTGGTGGGGTGAAGGTGTATAACAAGTTTAGTAGCGGTGATCCAGATACGAGTAAGACTGCTGCGAGTTGGTTTGGAGCTTGTATCTTTTTGATTGTTGCGGCAACTGTTTTACGCTCTTTCTTCCTTTAGTATTTGCGGTATGAATACGTATAACATTAATAAAGGTATTGGAAGAACGGTGGAGTTCAAAGGACTGAAAGCGCAGTACCTATTCATCTTCGCTGGTGGTTTGCTCGGGATGCTTATCCTGATAATGATCTTGTACATGACTGGGGTCAATTCTTATCTGTGTCTGTTTATAGGAATCGGTGGGGGATCGCTATTAGTATGGCAAACTTTTTCACTGAACAAAAAGTACGGTGAATATGGATTGATGAAAGAGGGAGCGAATAAGCGTCATCCACGATATATCATCTGTCGTAAGCCTGTGCTTCGTTATTTTCAGTTGAAATCCAAAATGCATCAGCTATGAGAAATAAATCAAAAGCGACTACACTAGAAAGTAAGTTTCCGTTGCTAGCAGTAGAAAATAATTGTATTATCTCTAAGGATGCTGATATCACTGCTTGTTTTCGAGTGCAGCTACCAGAGCTTTTCACAGTAGCCTCTGCGGAATACGAAGCCATTCATTCTGCTTGGCACAAAGCAATCAAAACCTTGCCTGATTATACGGTGGTGCACAAACAGGATTGGTACATCAAGGAAAATTATGCTCCTGATATTGGCAAAGAAGATTTGAGTTTTTTGGCAAAGTCCTACCAACAACATTTTAATGAGCGTCCGTTTCTCAATCATTATTGTTATCTGTTCCTCACTAAAACGTCCAAAGAGCGTATGCGAATGCAGAGTAATTTCTCTTCATTATGCAAAGGGGTACTGATTCCAAAAGAACTAAGAGATAAAGAAATCCTTTCTCGTTTTATGGAATCGGTGGCACAATTTGAGCGAATCGTGAACGATTCCGATTTTCTAAAATTAGAACGATTAAGCGAGGATGATATCATTGGGACAGCTAGGAAACAAGGATTACTGGAACAATACCTTAGTCTTTCAAGAGAAGAGGGAACACCAATGCAGGATATTGCTTTGGGCGGAGAAGAAGTTCGTGTAGGAAATAAAAGGCTTTGTCTGCACACCTTGTCCGATACCGATGATTTGCCTAGTTCAGTTTCAGCAGAAACCCGTTATGAAAAATTGTCTACTGATAGAAGTGACTGTCTCTTGTCTTTTGCTGCGCCAGTTGGATTATTGTTAAGTTGCAATCACATCTACAATCAGTATCTATTTTTAGATAACAGCGAAGACAACCTGCGCAAGTTTGAGAAGTCAGCAAGAAACATGCATTCCTTGGCACGGTATAGCCGAGCCAATCAAATCAATAAGGAATGGATCGAACGCTATTTGAATGAAGCACATTCTTTTGGACATGCTTCTATTCGAGCGCACTTCAATGTAATGACATGGTCCGACAATCCAGTGGAATTAAAACAACTAAAGAACGACACCGGTAGTGCGTTGGCATTGATGGAATGTAAACCAAGGCACAACACTACAGATGTAGCGACGCTCTATTGGGCAGGAATGCCAGGTAATGCAGGAGACTTTCCGAGTGAAGAAAGCTTTTACACTTTTATAGCACCTGCACTTTGTTTTTTCACTGAAGAAACCAATTATAAAAGTTCGCCTTCCCCTTTTGGAATCAAAATGGCTGACCGATTGACTGGAAAACCCATTCATTTGGATATTTCTGATTTGCCCATGAAGCGCGGTATTATTACCAACAGGAACAAATTCATATTAGGACCATCCGGTTCAGGAAAGTCATTCTTTACCAATCATATGGTGAGACAATATTACGAACAAGGCGCTCATGTGCTGTTGGTAGATACGGGAAATTCGTATCAAGGATTGTGCGAACTGATCAAAGGAAAAACCAATGGAGAAGATGGCGTTTATTTCACCTATACCGAAGACAATCCGATTGCCTTTAATCCTTTCTACACGGATGATGGCGTATTCGATATAGAGAAAAGAGAAAGTGTCAAAACTTTGATCTTAACCTTATGGAAAAGGGATGATGAGCCACCAACACGGTCTGAAGAAGTGGCACTTTCAAATGGGGTGAGTGGTTACATTGAACGAATCAAGCAGACTGATGAATTTCCTTCTTTCAATGGGTTTTATGAATTTGTACAAGGAGATTATAGACAAGTATTAGAAGATAAAAAGGTACGTGAAAAAGACTTTGATATTGCCAACTTCTTAAATGTGTTAGAACCTTACTACAAAGGAGGTGAGTACGATTATCTATTGAATTCTGAAAAGCAGCTGGATTTACTTTCTAAACGATTTATTGTTTTCGAAATAGATGCAATCAAGGATCATAAAATCCTTTTTCCAATTGTGACTATCATCATTATGGAGGTTTTTATCAATAAGATGCGTCGCTTGAAGGGAGTACGAAAACTAATCCTGATTGAAGAGGCTTGGAAAGCTATCGCAAAAGAAGGGATGGCAGAGTACATCAAATACCTTTTTAAAACGGTACGAAAGTTTTTTGGAGAAGCCATTGTTGTAACCCAAGAAGTAGATGACATCATTCAATCTCCCATTGTAAAAGAAAGTATTATAAATAATTCGGATTGTAAAATACTGCTGGACCAAAGGAAGTACATGAATAAATTTGACGATATCCAGGCCATGCTTGGTCTGACTGAAAAAGAAAAAGCGCAAGTACTTTCCATCAACATGAATAATGATCCCAAACGACTGTACAAAGAAGTTTGGATTGGGTTAGGTGGAACGCATTCGGCAGTATATGCTACAGAAGTTAGTTTCGAGGAATATTTAGCCTATACCACTGAAGAAACAGAAAAGTTGGAAGTCATGCAACTGGCAAGCCAATTAGATGGAAACGTAGAACAGGCTATCAAGAGGATTGCTCTTGATAAAAGGGAAAAAGAAAACAATTAGTAAACATTTTAAAAACAAATAACAATGAAAAATTTAAAAATTATGGTATGTATGGTGATTGTATTCGCTTTCATGCCGACTGCTAAAGCACAGTGGGTGGTAACAGATCCTACAAATTTGGCGCAAGGAATAGTCAATTCTGCGAGACAGATTATACAGACTTCGACCACAGCGACCAACATGATTAACAACTTTAAAGAAGTCCAAAAAGTGTATAATCAAGGTAAAGAATATTATGATAAACTAAAGGCGGTAAACAATCTAGTGAAAGATGCTCGAAAAGTGCAACAGACTGTTCTACTTGTTGGTGATGTTTCTGAAATGTATGTAAATAATTTTGGAAAAATGTTGAACGATCCAAATTTCAATGAGCAGGAACTAACAGCCATTGCCAATGGCTATTCGATCTTACTCAACGAAAGCACTGAACTTTTGAAAGAGCTAAAACAAATTGTAAACTCTTCCAGCTTGTCGCTCAATGATAAAGAACGAATGGACATTATTGAACAGGTGTATGTAAAAGTAAAAGAGTACCACAATTTGGTTCGTTATTTTACGAATAAAAATATATCGGTTAGTTATTTGCGAGCCAAGAAAGCCAATAACAGCAAAAGAGTGTTGGATCTATATGGCACCGCTAACCAGAAATACTGGTAATCATGGAATTTAGTAATCTTCATGAAGTACTACGCTCGCTCTATGACGAGATGATGCCTTTATCAGCAGATATGGCAGCTGTTGCTAAAGGCTTGGCTGGATTGGGTGCTTTGTTTTATGTAGCATTAAAAGTCTGGCAAGCGCTGAGTAGTGCCGAACCGATAGACGTCTTCCCGTTACTTAGGCCTTTTGCTTTGGGTATCTGTATTACATTTTTTCCAACAGTTGTTTTAGGAACTCTTAACGGCGTATTGAGTCCAGTGGTGCAGGGAACGCATAGCATCTTAGAAAGTCAAGTTTTAGATTTGAATGCCTTACAACAGCAGAAAGACCTATTGGAGAGAGAAGCGATGCTTCGTAATCCTGAGACAGCCTATTTAGCATCGGATGAAGAATTTGATAAGAAATTGGATGAATTAGGATGGACGCCTTCCGATTTGGTCACCATGTCAAGCATGTACGCGGAAAGGCAGATCTACAGTCTAAAGAAAATGTTTCGAGATGGATTTCGTGAATTTGTAGAAGTTATTTTTCAAGCGGCTGCATTAGTCATAGATACGATACGAACTTTCTTCTTA
>Ga0180008_1000167_pt1 | contig 67358 bp, 79 predicted proteins | sample MM_PW_MetaG_FD_121121 | JGI IMG/M metagenome (GOLD analysis project Ga0180008, IMG submission 121121) | Groundwater microbial communities from the Aspo Hard Rock Laboratory (HRL) deep subsurface site, Sweden - MM_PW_MetaG | ecosystem: Environmental > Aquatic > Deep subsurface > Groundwater... | reverse complement strand
CATTTTAAAGGATATTGCATGAAAAATGACAATTCATTAATTTCAAAAACATTAAATCATTATAAAGACTTAAGTATTAAAAGTAAAAAGAAGAATAATATATTTAATATATCATTCTTAAGTAGAATATTTATTTATTCTATAATTATAGGTTTTTTTTATAATTTAACTTACTATTCACATTTTAAATTGAATATTTTTGATTATGTAAATACATATGATTTAATTTTTAGTTGGATTGGTTCAACAGAAGTTTTTTTTATAGTTCTTTTATTAACTATTATTTATATTTATCATGCCAATAAAGAAAAATTAGAAAATGAATTATTTTATTTAATATCATTCATATCTTTTATTCTATGTGTTTTAACTTTTAAATTTATAATTGGTTTATTAGGTATTATGATGATTGGATTAATATTGTTTTTAAAAAATCTGAAAAATAAGAATTCTTCTAATAATAAAACAATAGAAGAAAAATATAATGAAGAGTCTGAAGAATTAAAAGTTATTCTAGCTTCAATTCTAATTACTATTATTTACTCATGGATTGATGCTTCAGTAATTTCTCAAAAAATCCAAGTTGAATTTATTAAAGATAGTAAAAATAAGATTTATTATAATCAAGAAATGACTTATGTTGGAAGAACATCAAGCGTAACAATTTTAGAAAATTCTAAGAAAGATATTGTAGTTATAAACAACTCAGATATCTCAAGTCTAACTTTTTTAAAATCAGAAAAATCCAAAGATTGAAAAGAAGTAATTTTAGAATAAACAAAAAATAAATTTTTTACTCTTATTTTGAGATTTTTTATAAATTTCAATAAAAAATCTTAATATCTTAATTAATTAAGCTGTATTTATCTTGCTTATTTAGCTAATTGCGGGCTAAATTATATTAATTTCTACTCCTTATAACAATTTCTCAAGTAAAGAATTATATATAATTTTTTACATTAATAGATAATTTATTTCTTTTAATTATTTTTTAAACTTCCAAAAAGTAAACAAATGTAGTAAAATTATTCAAAGTTAGCAAAAAGTTTTAGATAATTAATTTAACTCTTTACAAAGTACATCAACCCCAATAGCAATTCCAGGCCAACCTTGTCCTGCAAAAACTGTATCTCCAATATTATATAAACCTTCAAATGGAGTATTACAAGAAGGCAAGCTAAAGGCTGATTTTATATTTATTGGTTTTCCACCACAATTTATTCTATTTATATATCTATAAAAAGTTTTCGAACTAGCTGCAAATGATGATGTTATATTTTCTTGTTTTATACTATCAAAATATTTTAAAAACTCTTGTAGTATAAACTCTTTTGTTTGCTCTTTTTTTTCTTCATACTCCTGTTTTGTCAAACCTTCCCAAAAAATTGCTTTTGAGTGGGTTGAGAGGGTAAGACTTAATCCATCTTTTGACATTTTTTCATCATTTACATCACTAAAAGATACAAAAAATGAGTTTGAGATACAGTTTGGAATATTTTGTTTTAAAACTATTTGATAGTGGTGTAAAAACTCTTTTTTAATATTTAATTTCATATAAACCACAAAAGCACTTTGGTCACCAAATTTAAACTTTTGAAAATATGCTTTTATCTCTTCATTTTCAAAAAGTTTTGAACTATCAAAAATAGTTGAATTTAGAACTACTTTATTACATAAATATTCATCTTTTGTGGTTTTTAAAATATATTGCTTATCATTTTTTTGTATTGATATTACTTGCTCATCTTTATTTACTTTTACATCTTTTAATAAATCTTCTATTAGTTTTCCCATTCCACCATTTACATAAAAAACCTTATGAAATGGATATGCTAAACCTAAACTCATAGATAAAAGTGTTGCATTTTCTAAACTTGTTTGAAGAGTTATTAAAAGTTGTGAATCAATAAAAGCTTTGTATTCAGTACTAATATTTGGCAAAGTATCATTTATAAATTTATCAGCACTTATTAGTAAATCTGTTTTAAACTCTTTTAAAAGCTCAAGAATAAAAATTGAAGATTTTAAAAAAGCTTTTATAGAATATTTTGCAAAATAGATATGTTTTAGTTTCCAAAACTTTTCATCAATCTGTTTTATTTTTGTCCAAAAAGCTCTATTGTTTTTATGATAATAAACATTGTTTAATTGAGTTAAAAACTCTTCAAAATTTTGAACTCTATCTACTTTTTTATTTCCTTGAATATTTCTAATAGCAATTTCACTTTGTAAAATATTAGGTTTTAAACCTACTTTATCAAATATACTTTTGATAATATGACCATCTTCATAACCCACAAAAGTTGTAGCTCCTGCATTAAAATAGTTTCCAAATCTTTTAAAAGTAGAAGCACAACCTCCAAGATTATGATCTTTTTCAAAAACTACAATATCTTTGTTTTTATTAAGTGCTGCAATTAAAGAGCCACCTATTCCACTTCCAATAATAGCTATATCAATTTTTTTCATTATTAGCTCTTTTAAACTCTTCAATTGCTCTTTTTCTTGAAAATTCAATTGATACGATTTGTGTTGGATAATCTAAGAAAATATTTGATTGAACGCCATTTTCACTATGAATTTGTTTTAAAGGCACATCTTTTAACTCTTTTAAAACAGATTTTATAAAAATAGCTTCTTTATCAAATTTGGCTGATTGTAAATATGGATTAAAAATCCTAAAGTATGGAACACTATCAGCTCCCGTACTAGCTGCCCATTGCCAAGAACCTATATTTGAGCTAGCTTCATAATCAAGAAGTTTTGAAGCGAAATATCTTTCACCTTTTTTCCAATCAACAAGTAAATTTTTTGTTAAATATGAAGAGACAATCATTCGAAGACGATTATGCATAGTTCCAGTTTGATTAAAATATCTCATAGCTGCATCAATTATTGGAACACCTGTTTTTCCTTCGCACCATTTTTGAAAAACCTCTTCATCTTCATTCCAATTTATTTTTATACCATTTAGGTTTTCAAACTCACTTTTTGGAAAATGAAATAAAATATAATTATAAAACTCTCTCCAAAAAAGCTCTCGTATAAAAAACTCTTTATTTTCAGTTCTAGCTTTTAACTCTTTTATTTTGTTAAAAACTTGCCTTGGAGAGATTAATCCAAATCTTAAATGAACAGCTAGATTTGAAGTTGCGTTTTTATCAAAAAAATCCCTATCAATTTTATAATTATCAATCTTTAGTCCAAAATCTTGAAGTAGTTCATCTGCACTTTTTTCTAAAAAATAAGGCAATTTTTGAGCACTAAAACTCATCTCTTCTAAAGTTGGAATAGACGCATAATCAAAAGAGATTAACTTTAGATTTTCATTTGATTTAAACTCTTCAAGTTTATAAGAATCCCAAATAAAACTTAGATTTTTATAATATGGAGTAAAAACTTTATAAGGAGTCCCATCGGCTTTTAGACAATCATTTGGATGGGTTATAAATGAATCTGTGAAAGTTTGCATTGGGATAAATTTTGCTATTTCTTCATCTCTTTTTTTAGCATAATCATCAAAATCAATTGAACATAAAATATTTTCAAAACCTTCATCTTTTAGCTTTGAAAATACCTCTTTAGGAGTTGAATAAAACATGGCTAAATCTAGCCCTATTTCTTTCAACTGTTTTTTTAAATTTAAAACACTTTTATAAATAAATGTTACTCTTTTATCATCATTAGAAAGTAGATTTAAAATATTTTTATCAAAGATAAAAATAGGCAATACTTCATCTTTTGCAAAATGTAAAATTGCACTATCAGTGATTCTTAAATCTCTTCTAAACCATAAAATTTGTTTCATTACTTATATGCCTTAATATCACTTCTTAAAGCCAACTCACTTGGATATGGATTTAAAAATTTTTGAACTTTTAAATACTGAACATCAAATCTATTTACATATAAGTTTATTAGTTTCATTACAGCAATTAAAGGAATAATTTTTTCTTTATACTCTTCAAGACTTGATAAAATAATCTCTTTCTCTTCTTTTGTTATTAGTTTTTTAAAATATCCAAAAATGTGAAGTAAAACGTTGTAAGTTTTACTTACACTTCCTTTTAATGCAATTGCTTTTAAAAACTCATTTTTATACTCTTCTAAAACTTCGCCAAGTTGTTTTTTATCGTGGTTTGCAACTATTTTTCCAAGAGTTGTGTATGATTTTTGAGCTTTTGCATAAATCAAGTATTTATATGAAGTATGAAATAAAACTAAATCATTAAAAGTTGGATTTGATTTTATAAATTCATGAAAATGTTGATAAGCAAAAATTTGCATTAAAAAGTTTTCTCTAAGCCAAGGATCGATTAATCTACCCTCTTCTTCAACTGGCAAATATGGATATTTCTCTTTTATTTGTTTTGCAAATAATCCAATACCATTTTTCACGCTTGGAGCGTTAAAAGGTTTATAAACTTTTACTCGCTCCATTCCACATGTTGGTGATGCTGATTTTAAAATAAATCCACATAAGTCATCATCTTTTACTTTATTTGCACACTCAATTGAAATATCTTCTAATTGTTTTGTTACATCAACTGGATTTTTTTTCGTAGAAGTTACAATTCGTAGTTCTCCATCTTCATTTTGAACTTGTCGAATAGCCTCTCTTGGACTTCCCCAAATTATAGTTTCAGGGCAATATGGAACTGTATCAAAATATTTTTGCAAAACATCAATTATAAATTTGTCATTTGCTCCAATACCATCATATCTACATTTTGTTCCAATTAAACAAGCAGAAACTCCTAATTTCATAACAAATCCTTTTTATTTTATTTTATAATAAAAAAGATATTTTTCGTAGTATAAATTTATCTATTTATAGGGTAATATTCATTCTTTTGAGTATTTCATAGGTTTTAGTCACATCATAAGTAGCACTATGATATTTATCACCATCAAATTCAATGCCATAATATAAACAAGTTTCATCAAGTTTTGGATTTTTTAATCTTCCAGATTTTCCATAAACTTTTACAATATCTTTATTTTCTTTCATTGTGCAAATATGTTTTTTAAAGTTAACTTTTCTATCTATATGTCTCAATTCAAAAGTGATATTATGGGCAACTAAAGTATCAGAATTTGAGCAAAATTCTAAAAAATCTTCATCTTCTGTAAAATATGAACAATAAGATTTATCTTTTCTATAATCAAGTATTAATTCAGGTGTAAGTCTGTGAACTGCGTAAGAAAAATAGTTTACTGGATATCTTGAAAGATAATATCTATGAAACTTATCTAAAACTTTAAAATCTTTATCAATTCTAACAGCTGCTACTTCTATTACATCACCAATATTACTTGTATTTGTTTCAAAATCTATTATAATCATTTTATATATTTTTCTCTTTTTTTATAAATTATCTCTTTTATTTTTTTATAGTTTATATTGTTTATACTTTTTAAATCATCTATTAAATTTTCATATTTTAAATAAGTATTCCAAACATTATTTGAATGTTCAAACCTTTGCATATTATATAATTCTATACTAACACTTGCATTTACAAAAGCTTTTAAAATAAAAGATTCTTTTCTTGTACTTTCCTGATTTTTATATTCTCGCCAAAGTTCTTCCAAAACATCATGAGCTTGTACAAACTTTTCTTCTTTTAATAATAAAATAATATCTTCAAGTTTTAAATTTATATCCATGTAAAGCCTAATTTAATTTAAAATATTATATCAAAACTTAATAATAATTTAAACTTATTAGGAATAGAATATAGTATAAAAGAAAAAAAGGAGTCTGTTATGCAAATAAATTCAAACTCTTCGGTAAACCAAAATGTTTATCTAAACAATAATCAAGCCTTAACTAGAATCGCAACGGGACTTGAAGTAAATAAATCTGCTGATAATGCATCAGGATTAGCTATTGCTACAAATTTATTAGCTCAGTCAAATGGTTATTCACAAGCAATTGAAAATACAAATTCAGCAATTGCAGCAACTCAAATTGCATCAGGTGCTACAAATGAACAATCAAATATTCTAGATAATATAAAAGAAAAACTTCTTCAAGCTTCAACAGATACTACAAGTCAAGAAGGAAGAGATGCAATATTAAAAGATATTAAATCGCAACTTGAACAATTTGATAAAATAGCAAGTAGTACAAACTATAATGGCCAAACTCTACTTCAAAATAGTGCTACTGATAGTACAGCATCACAAGTGCAACAATATCAAAGTGGACTAAATGGAGAAAATATAATTGAAGCATCAAGTGTTCAATCAAATACTCAAGGATTAGGACTAACAGCTTTAGCAACTCAAGATGCTACTACTTTTACAGCAAGTGGAGCTAGAGGATATTTGGAAACTATTGATAATGCTATAAATGATTTAAATAGTGTAAAAAGTGAATTTGGAGCTATTCAAAATCAACTTCAAAGTTCTAATAGAAATTTAATTTCTCAAGAAACAAGTACTTTACAAGCGAATAGTGCATTTGATACAAACTATGCACAAGAATCTGCAAACTTTTCAAAACAAAATATTTTAGCTCAAATTGGAGCTTTTAGTCAAGCCCAAGGAAATAATATCAACCAACAAATGGTATCAAGACTTCTTCTTTCTTAAAAAGTTAAACTCAAAAAACCTTTGAGTTTAACACCTTTTATTAACGCCCTCTATAATAACTTTGTTCGATGTAAATATGACTTCTAGGTCCTCTATCGTGAGGTCTATAATGTCTATATGGAGGTCTTCTATCATAATCTTTATATATTACAACTACTTGAGAAGGTGCTGGTCTCCTGTCATAATAATATCTATCATCATCATAATAATCGTCTCTTACATAAGTTGTTGTTCTATCGTAATTATCATATGTTCTATAACTGCTATTATAATCATTATTATTGTAATTATTACTGCTATAGTTATTATTTCTTGCATCTCTAGTATTATTTGCAATTGTAGCCCCTAGTAATCCACCAGCAACTCTTGCAACATCTTTTCCTGTACCTTTTCCTATTTGGTTACCAACAACTACACCAAGTGTTGCACCAACTAGTGTATCAAGTCCTAATTCATTATTACCTGCGAAAACTAATGAACCTGACATAAAAAGTATTGCTAATATTTTTTTCATTATTAACTCCTAATAATTCAATATCTAATAAAGAGTATATGCCTTTATTGTGAAGATATTGTGTATATAAAACTTATAGAAACTATTTTAATTTTTCAAAAATTTTATACTTCTCCCAATAACTATCAATTGCTTCTTTTAACTTATCATCACTTAATTTAGACTTCTTTTTAATTCCAAATCTAGTAACAAAAGACTCTGACATAATAGTTTTTTCTTTTGTTGGATTTTTTAAATAATCAAACATTGAGCTTTTAACTCTTGTTTCACTACTATATTTTAATAGATATCTATAAAAATATTTATCAATAGTAACAGGCATTTTTTTATGACAGCCAACACAATTCAAATCATAAATAACATTATCATTTTTTTCTGCTTTCAAAAAAGATAAACAAAAAATTAAAACTAGAAATACTTTTACCATTTTACACTCATTTTAGTTCCAACATTTATTTGTGATTCCACATCAATTTTAAAATCATACTCTTTTGTAATTAAAGAAACTATATTTAATCCTATTCCAAAACCACCTACACTTTTATCAAATCTTGTATATCTTTCAAATAGGTTTTCTAAATTTTCTTTACTAATTCCTTTTCCACTATCTTCAATACTAAAGCCTTCATCTGTTAAATCAACTATTATAAAACCTGAAATTTTATTGTATTTTATAGCATTAGATAAAAGATTATCTATAAGTTTTGAGATTTTTTTCATATCACACAATATAAAAACATTATCTTTAATATACATTTTAAAAGTGATTTTTTTCATATTTGCTAAACTTTTGAAATAATCAACTCTTTGTCTTAAAACATCTGATAGATTTATATTTTCATTATTTGAAATTATTTGGTTATTCAATGTTACAAAAGTTAAATCTTCATAGATATTCGAAATAGTTTTAGCACCTATTTCTATTCTATTTATTTTTTTTGCAAGTTTTTCATCCAATAAAGATTTATCAATCATCTCAATATTTGTAAGAATTGCAGTCACAGGAGTATTTAATTCGTGAGTTGTGTCTTTTATAAATCTATCCAATAAATGCAAGGCATCACGCATAGGTTTTAAAAATAATTTTGAAATAAAATAACCTATAAGAATCATAAATAAAAATGAACCAACAAAAGATAAAAACATTTTATACTTAATTTGTTCAAACCAAAGATTATCATCTGGTATTTCAATTATTATAAATTTACTTCCTAAATAATAAGATTCAGGCTCTTTTATAAAATGTATTTGATTTCCACTTAAATAAATAACATCATCTAAACTTACACTTTCAGATTTAAGGGTTGAAAATATTTTTTTTCTATCACTATCAAAAATAGCCGATTCAAACTTTTCATCTCTTGGATAAATATTTTTTTTATCAATATTTACGTGTAAATCTTTTAACCTAATAACTAAATCATTTGAATAATCTTGTAATATTTGTCTTTTTTCTTGAAGCATTAAATCTTTTTTGAATTGATAATACAAAAAAGACACAACACTTAAGATCACTAAAACTAAAAAAGAATAAAGAAGACTAAACCCTAAAAGAGTCCTAGTCTCACTATTGGTTAAATCTATACCCGAGTTTTTTAAGACTAACAATTTTATCTTTTCCTAATATTTTTCTAAGATTTTTTATATATGTTCGTAAAGAATTATCACTATACTCTTCATCATAATCCCAAACATAATCATAAATCCTATCATGAACTAAAAGTTCATTTGGGTGTTGTAAAAATAGTTTTAAAAGTTTTAACTCTTTTAAATTTAATTTTATCTCTTCGTCATTATGTTTTAACTCATTTGAAATAGAATTAAATGTTATGTCAGGTGTGATATTTATTACATCATTTTTATGTGCAAACTCTCTTTTTAAAATTGTTTGAACACGAAACAATAGCTCTTTTAATTCAAAAGGCTTTCTAATATAATCATCACAACCACTTAAATATCCCTCTTCTAGTGAATCCATTGAATTTAAAGAAGTAGTAAAAATTGCAGGAACACTATTTTTTTCTTTTCTAATCTCTTTTAAAACATCAAAACCATTTTTATTTGGAACATTAACATCAAGTAACAATAAATCAAAACTATTTTCATAAATAGCAGAAATAGCCTCATCACCATCATAAACACAAACTACATCAAAACCATGCTCTTCAAAATATTCACAAACAGTTTCACTTAAATTTAAATCATCTTCTAGTAATAATATTTTTGATTTCATTTTTCTTCTGGCTTTTCTAAAGTTTTTTCATATAACTCTTTTTCAGAATCACTCATAAATGGAAGTCTAGAGTTTAACTCTTTTAAAAAAGAATCTTTATTATCATCTTTAACATAACCAATTATAGCTATTAACTCTTGTGTACTCATTTCTGAATAATCTTCCTTTGCAAAAACAAAACTAAACAGTAAAAGAGAGATTAGGGCAATTTTTTTCATTTTTAGAACTCTATTTTTTATTTTGATTGTAACATATTAAATGTATAATAATCGTTTAATACTCTTTGTATATTGTAAGTAAATAATTTTTTTGACTAAATTAATGCCTATTAATATTTGCTTTTAAGGTTTTATAAATAAATTTTCACTAAAATCTGTAAAAAAAAGAGAGTTTATGTTAAAAAATTTGTTACTAATTGGGTGTGCTGCATTTTTGTTGAATGGTTGTTTTGGTGGTGAAAAAGAAACAAAATGGACTGCATTTATCTATCCTACAAAAGAAGATACAAAAAAATATGTTAAAAGTCCCATGACATTTAGCTCATTAGAAGAGTGTAAAAAAGTATCTATTTTAGAAATACAAAATCAAAAATTAGAAAATATTGCATTTTTCAAATGTGGATTAAATTGTACTTTTCATGAAGGTATGAAAACAGAAGTTTGTGAGCAAATGCTAAGCTCAACTGATAAATAATATTCAATATAAAATTAAATAAGGGAAGAAATGAATGAATTAAAATATTTAAATGTTTGTTATAATTCGAAAGAAAATGATGAAAAATTTCATGAATTAATATCTACATATACAAACAATGTTTTTAAATATAATAATCAAGATGAACTTATAGATTTAATAAATAATGAAGAAATACATTTAGTAATTACAAAATATAATTTTGAACTGTTAAAACAAATTAGAGTATTAAATAATCAAATACAAATTATTGCATTTTTAGATAAGATAAATCATACCCATCTAATAGAGAGTTTAGAAATTGAATATGTTAAATTTATTCAAGAACTAAATTGTGTAAATGAATTTATTTATATATTAAAAGATTGTGTTAAAAATATTGATTCACAAAAATCAAATATAAGAAAACTAAAAAATAACTTTATTTATGATATCTATAATAAAACGCTATTTAAAAATAATAAAATCATATCTTTAACAAAAAGAGAAAGCCTTTTTTTAGGATTACTAATAAAAGAATATAATAGAGCTATAAGCTATGAAGAAATAAACAAAGAGATTTGGAATAATACTATGACCCAAGATGCTCTTCGATCTTTAGTAAAAGAAATAAGAAAAAAAACCTATAAGGAATTAATTATAAATATTTCTGGTATAGGCTACAGAATAGATTTATAATCGTAATAAAAAATATTTTATGAATGAGAAAATATCTTTAAAATATATATTTAAACAACTACTAAAGGATAAAAAGTCACTTATTCTTGGACAAATTTTAACAATTATTGCCATATTAATAAGTGTACCTATTCCTTTATTATTACCTCTTTTAGTTGATGAAGTCTTACTTAATAAACCAAACTTCTTTGTAAACAATATAAATGAAATATTTGGAAGTGGAAGTGCATTTTATTATATTGCTTTTGTTACTTTTATTGTTTTATTTTTAAGATTAATTTATTTTGTTTTTGGCATATATATTACAAAGATATTTACAAAAATATCAAAATTTGTAACTTTTAAAATAAGAGAAAAACTACTAAATCACCTAGAACTTGTAAACATGAATGAGTATGAAAGTTTAGGCTCAGGCTCAATTTCTGCAAACCTTATAACTGATGTTAATACCTTAGATAATTTCATAGTATCAATTGCTAGTAAGTTTATTGCATCTATTTTAACATTACTTGCAGTTGCAATTGTAATAATTACTATTGATCCAATTTTAGGATTTATGATTTTATTTATTCAGCCAATAATAATGATTCTTTCAAAGAAAATTGCTAAAAAAACAGGCGTATTAAAACAAGAAGAAAATAAAGCAATAGAAGTTTTCCAAAATAATATAAATGAAACACTTGATTTATTTGGTCAAATAAAAGCTAGTAATAAAGAAGAATTCTTTTTTAAAGACTCTATAAAAAAAGCTAAAAATATTCAAAAAACATCAAATGAATTTAACTATAAAAGTATTGCTTATGAAAGATTTTCTTTTACTATTTTCTTAATTACTTTTGAGATTTTTAGAGCTACTGGTTTAATTTTAGTAGCTTACAGCGATTTATCAATTGGTTTGATGTTTGCTATGTTTGGATATATTTGGTTTATTATGACACCTGTTCAAGATATTTTAACTATTCAATATGCCTATGCAAGTGCAAGTGCTGCAATAAATAGAATAAATAAAATATTAGATTTAAACTGTGAAAAAAATGGAAAAGAAAAACTTACTAGCCATACAAAAAAAGTAGACATCTCAATTAGAAATCTGAATTTCTCATATAAAGAAGGTAAAACAACATTAAATAATATTTCTTTTGATATAAAATCAGGAGAAAAAATAGCAATCATAGGAGCTAGTGGTAGTGGAAAAACTACAATAGCAAATATAATCTCAGGTTTTTACTCTAAAGACTCTGGAGATATTTTATATAACAATATAAGTATAAATAACCTAAATAGGCAAAGTCTAAGAGAAAATATCTTTTTAGTTTTACAAATGCCAATTTTATTTAATAATACTCTAAAATTTAATATCACAATGGGAAATGAAGACATAAGTGATGAAGAGATTTATGAAGCTTTAAAAATAGCTCAATTATATGATACTATTGATAAAATGAATGATAAATTAGAAACAATTGTAGGAAAATATGGAGTAAGGCTTAGTGGTGGGCAAAGACAAAGATTATCAATCGCAAGAATGATTATAGCAAACCCAGCAGTTGTTATATTTGATGAGTCTACATCTGCTTTAGATGTACATACTGAAGTAAAACTATTTTCTGCTTTAGAGCAATTTTTACAAGAGCGAACGGTAATAACAATTGCACATAGATTAAGTACTGTAAAAAATGCTGATATGATTTATGTTTTAGAAGATGGTAAACTTGTTCAAAGTGGTAATCACAAAGAGTTAGAAGTTCAAGAAGGACACTATTTAGAGTTTGTTAAAAATCAGTTAATTTGACTATAATACGAAATGTTTAATTAAGACAAAAGGTAATCAATGGATTCAATCAATTTAAAGAATTATTTCTTTTATTTTGCAAGTTTTGTAATAATATTAGCTGGAATGAAGATGGCTAGTCAAATAGTTGTGATACTATTCTTAGCCATATTTATTTCATCAATTTTTTCAACTCTTTTAAGGGTTTTACAAAAAAAACATATTCCTAAAATTTTCTCATATTTTATTATTTTGTTAATAGTAATTTCAATAGGTTTGATGCTAGCTTATGTAATAAATATTTCATTAAAAGATTTTTTAACAAATCTTCCAGCTTATGAGGAAAAGTTTAAAACAACAGTTTTAAATCTACTTCACTATGCTCAAGATAGAGGCTTAGAAATAGATAAAGCTAAGATTATGGAAACATTAAATTTTGGTTCATTTTTTGGTTTTACTACAAATATTATAGGAAGTATTGGTACTTTCTTATCTAAATTTTTATTAGTTGTAATTGGAGTGGCTTTCATACTTGCAGAGTCAAAATCATTTCAAACAAAATTAAAAGTAATATTTAGAAATAATGCAAAAAAGCTTGAACATTTCAATCTTTTTTCTTCTAATATTCAAAAATATTTCGTTGTAAAATCATTCACAAGTTTTTTAACAGGATTTATAATAACAGTAGTTTTAACATTTTTTGGTGTTGATTATCCTGTTTTATGGGGTGTTATTGCAATGTTATTTAATTTTGTTCCAGTTGTTGGATCTATTATTGCATCAATTCCAGCTATTTTATTAACTTTTATGAATCTAGATATAAATACAACTATATGGGTTATTGTTTTATATATGGTAATAAACATCTCTATAAGTAATATACTAGAGCCAAAACTTATGGGAAAAGAGTTAGGGTTATCTCCTTTAGTTATATTTTTCTCTTTAATATTCTGGGGATGGATTTTGGGAATTGTAGGTATGTTCTTAGCTGTTCCAATTACAATGACACTAAAAATTGCCTTTGATTCAAATACAAGTACGCATTGGTTGGGAATATTAATGTCTGATTTATCAAGAAGAAGACAAAAAACAACAATAAGTAAAGAATAAAAATAGCTATGGATTTAATATAAAAATATTAAATCCATAAAATACTAAAAGTGATAGAATAAACCAGCGTAAGCGCCCTTGATTTCAATATTAGAATTAACATCACTAATATCATCTAATTGTAATTTTTCCATTCTATAACCAGCACTTACACCTAATCCAAATGAAGTTTCATAAAGTAATCCACCTTTTAAATCATAGAATTCACTATCTTCATAAGTTATATAACTTAAATCACTTTCTAATGATAATCCACTAAAAGGTAAATCAAACCTAGCTTTTGCGTAAATCATAGGAATAATATATTGAAGATCTTTACTTGAAGTTTGTGTAGAATCTTTAGCACTTACAGAAGCATCAATAAACTTACCATTAATCCCTACATCTAAATTAAGCCAATTATCTAATAATTCATAATATGCTATAAAATCTGTTTGATTTAATTGTATATTAGAGCTTATATTTCCTGAAAATGTTTTATTGTCAAAAGTAATACTTGATACCTTTGAAGATGAATCTTCCACTTTTGTATGTTGAATTTTTATATTTGGAATAAAAGGAATCGGATGTTCAAAACTTGCCCAAATAAAATTTGTATTTAAATCGTCATAACCTAAATCTTTTGATAAATCAATATCATTGCCAGCACTTTTATATTCAATATTTCCTGAAGTTTTAGCAGCCCAAGCAGCAGCTCCCATTTCAACTCCAAAAGTATCCGCACTTGTACCTAATGCAAAAATTGTACTAAGAGATAATAGTAAAATATTTTTTTTCATAATTAATTTCCTTTTTTTCTTCGCAATAATACTTAAATATTATTTATATTTAGCCATCATACTATCGATTTTTTTATTTGATTTAATAATCTCTTCTAATGAAATTTCTTCACTTAATATTTGTGTATAAATAGTATCAACTATTTGTTTTAAATTTATTGGTTTTGATTGTTGGTTTGCAAATAAAAGCATATTAACCCCTGAATTTATAGCCAAAGTTACCGTTTGCTTTAAATCATAATGTTTTGAAATAGCATACATTTGTAAATCATCACTAACTAAAACTCCATCAAAACCTAATTTATATCTTAATAGTTTGGTATTTACATTGTGTGACAATGTTGCTGGGTATTTATCATCTAATTTTTCATTAAAAACATGAGCTGTCATAATCATATCTACTTTATTATTTTTAATAAAATATCTATAAGGCTCTAACTCTTTTTCATTCCATGTATTTGTAATATCAACAAAACCTAGATGAGAATCACTTAAAGAGGAACCATGACCTGGGAAATGCTTTAAAACTGAAATAACATTTTGCTTTCTTAATTCATCAACAAAAATAGATGAGTATTTAATAACCTCTTTTGATGATTCTCCAAAAGAACGACCTTTTGTAACTATCACTTTATTTTGTTTGTTAATCGCTAAATCAACAACAGGGGCAAAGTCATTATTTATTCCAGATTCTTTTAAATCAAGAGCCAATGATTTATATGTCTTTCTAGCAAAATTTTCACCCATAATTGCCACATTACTAGCTTTTGGTGTATCTATAAATCCATCTTCTTTTTTTAATCTTTGAACTATTCCACCCTCTTGATCAATAGAGATTAAAAGCTTTTGTTTTGATACTGATTGTAATTGAGCAGTTAATTTTTTTAATTGCTCTTTATTTTTTATATTTTTTACTTTACTTTTATCTGTTGGATCTTTATCAAATAAAATAACCCCACCTAATCCTGATTTTACATCACTGTAAATTTGATCATTTGAATTTGCAGTTTCACCTTTAAATCCAATAATCACCATTCTTGAAATCATTCTTTCAATTTGTTCTTTTGTATAAACTTCACTTGCAAATGAGTTTGCATAAAAACAAACAAATATAAGAACTAAACTTAAAACATTTTTTTGCATTATTACTCTTTCTTTAATTATTCACTTTTATCTTTAAATAAATATCTTTGAGATGAAATTACAGACAGATATCTTATAAATAATAAAAACACAATTACACCTGATAAAACTAATAAATTGATATTTACAGAACTTGCAAAGACTGCTTCAAAAGTACTTAATTCCTCTTTATTAACCTTTACAACATTTACAATAAACTCTCTTAATGCTAATATTATAAACGCATCCACAAGTAAAGATAAAGTAACTCTCTCTTCGCGTATGTAATTTATAACAGCTCTTACAATTTCTAAAAAAATTATAAAATAAAGCATATAAATAATAAAATCCATCAATTTATCCATAGCAAGGGCAATTAAAAATAAAACCCCTGCAATTGACAGTTCTATATATAACTTTTCTGAAAAGAAATTTATTATAGTTTTTTTCATAAGTTCACCTTTTAAATATTTACTTTTAAATTTAACCAATTATTCGGTATTTCACCTATTTTTTTATTTGCAAGTAAAATAGCACTTGCAATCATAGCTCTAGCACTTGTATCCCCACCTGCTTTAGAGTTTGCAATAAGCATATCTTTTAAATTATCATACTTACATAAAAGATGTATTATTCCAGAGAATCCACCATTAATATCACAAGCCGGACCAAATGTTCTTATTGTTTCAAAAGTATCAGAATTTTTTGAATTAATACCTTTTTCCATCATATCTTGAAAAAAAGAATCATATGAATCTTTTAACTGTAAAATTGATTCTTCTATTTCATTTTTTTCAAGAACTAAAAGTAAAAGATTTGCAAAAAAATCAGCACTTTGAATTGCATCTTTACTATTATGTGTTAATTTTACAAATTTTGTTACATTTTGTAAAAACTCTTCTTTAGTTTTTGATACTTTTAATAAAGGAATGATTCTACCAACAATTGATAAATCATGAGAATCAGCTCCACTTGGAGTCACATTATTTTCAATATTTAAAATAGTATTTCTACTTGCTCCATCAATATATCCTGTATATGTTTTCATTTTTTCAAACCAAAAATCTAAAAACTCTTTTTCATTAAAGCTATTTTTATCTTTTAAAAACTCATATAACCAATAAGTTTGATCACCATAATGAGTGAAATCCCCTGCACTCTTTCCTTTGTGCCACATAGCTAATGGAGCATTTAAATCTTCCCAATTTATATCATTATTAACTAATTGTGTTTCATCATAAACCCAATGGGTACCTAAACAGTAAGAGTCTGTAACAAGTGTAGTTAACACTAAATCTTTTATTTTTTCTTCATACATTTTTATTTCCTATTTGTTCCAATTTTTATAATTTGTAAAAGAAGGAAACTGATGCCTAAATTCATCCTTATCAAAAGAAAAATAATAAGAATCCATGTATGCACATAAAATCTCATAATTTTTCTTCAATTCAATAAATTTTTCATCACTACCTTCTGGCATATCTGGGTGAAATTTTTTTGACAATTTTAAATATTTCTTTTTTATATCTTTTTTTGAAACCCTTGTTAATATTCCAAACATATCAACAGCTTTCTCAAACTCTTCATATTCCATTAAAATCCTTTAAACAGTAACATATTGTACTCAAAAAATTTTAAATATAATTAATAGCAGTTTTTATTACTACTTTAATTTTAATAATGATAATGTACATTTAAAATATAATAAGGAATTTTAATGATTTATACTTTATATCATGTTCATGATCCAATGTGTTCATGGTGTTATGCTTTTAAACCAACTTTAGATGAGTTAAGGAAAAAATTAAATTCAAATATAAAAGTTGTTCACGTAGTTGGTGGACTTGCAAAACATAGTGACAAAATAATGCCTCAAGATGTACAAGAGAAAATAGAAAACATTTGGTATGAAATACAAAGAGTTGTAGGAACAAAATTTAATCATGATTTTTGGAGAGATTGTACTCCAAGACGTTCAACTTATCTAGCTTGCCAAGCAACAATGCTAGCACGTTATGAAAATAAAGAAGAGCAGATGATAGAAGCTATTCAAAATGCTTATTATTTAAATGCACAAAATCCAAGTGATGCAAGCACTTTAATTAATCTTGCAAAACAAATAGGAATGAATGAAAAAAAATTTGAAGAAGATTTAAAGTCACAAAAAATAGAAGATGATTTGCAAAATGAATTAAATCTAAGACGCTCTTTAAATGTAAGAAGTTTCCCTTCATTGATTTTAAAATATAAAAAAGAGTTGTATCCTATAAATATAAAATATAATGATTCAGAATCAATGTTAGAGCAAATAAACGATATGGTTGAGAATAGTTATTTTTAGTAAAAAAAGAAGACTTTAAAGTCTTCTTTTCTTTTTTATTTCATTAAAGGATCTGTTAATCCTAAATAATACATTCCAATTAAACCAATAATTCCAACTACTAAACAATAATAAATTGTAGGAATAATAGTTTTTCTTAATGTCTCACCTTCTTGATCCATTAAACCAACAGTTGCACTAGCAGCTACAACATTATGAATTGCTATCATATTCCCTGCAGCTGCACCTACTGCTTGAAGTGCAACCATAAATGCAGTAGAAATTCCTAAAGCATCAGCAACCCCAAACTGAAACTGAGATAACATCATATTTGATACGGTATTACTTCCTGCAATAAATGCTCCTAAAGCTCCCACAACTGGTGCAAATAATGGATAAATATCACCAACACTATGAGCAACAAAATTTGCCATTGCAATTGGCATAGAATCAAATCCTGAATCATTAACACCTGAGTTAATCAAAATTCTAACAAGTGGAATAGTAAATATAAGTACAAATCCAGCACCAATCATAACTTTTGAAGATTCACTTACAGCTTCTTTTAACTCTTTAAATTCCATTTTATGTAAGAAATAAGTAATTAATACAACAAAAACTAAAATCCCACCTGGTAAATATAAAGGAGTCATTGAGAAGTTTAATCCCTCACCTAAGATATTTTTATAAGAAAAAGCTAAAGATGTAACAAAGGCTTTTGCATCAGAGCTAACTCTTGTAAGAACTAAAATAATTGCAACTAAAACATAAGGAATCCAAGCTTTAGTTAAAGACATTGGAACTTTAGCAGTCATTGCATCAAATTTCATCTCAAATTTTGAAACCCAAGCTACTGGCCATTTTTCTCTAGGAGCAAAATCCCAAGTTTTTTTAGGAATTAAAAAACCTTTTTTTGCAGCAAGAATTACAATAGGAAGACCAACAAGTGCTCCAATTAATGATGGAAATTCAGCACCTAAAAAAACACCCGTTAGTGCATAAGGAATAGTAAAGGCCATTCCACCAAAAATAGCAAATGGTAAAATAGATAATCCCTCACTCCAAGATTTGTTTTCACCAAAAAATCTCGTAAGCATAACAATCATGAATAAAGGTATAAATGTTCCAGCAACTGCATGTGTAATTGCAACTTGCGAAGTAATTATTTGTAAATAAACATCCCATGAAGAACCCATAGTTTCTAATGTAGCTCCAATTCCAGCTGAATCCAGACCTTTATTAACACCTATTAAAATAGGAGTTCCAACAGCACCAAAAGATACAGGTGTACTTTGAATCATCATTCCTACCATAACAGCAGCCATTGCAGGGAATCCAATAGCAACAAGCAATGGTGCAGCAATTGCTGCAGGTGTTCCAAATCCAGAAGCACCTTCAATGAATGATCCAAATAACCAAGCAACTATAATAACTTGAACTCTTCTATCAGGACTAATATTATTAAATCCTTCTCTAATTACAACAATTGCACCTGAATGTTTTAGTGTATTTAAAAGTAAAATAGCACCAAAAATAATCCATAACACAGAAAGTGTAATTAACATCCCCTCAATAGTAGAAGCTAATACCCTATTAAAAGATACTTCCCAAACAACAAATGCCACAGCTACAGTTGAAATGTAAACTAAAGGCATAGCTTTTTTTGCTGAAATTCTAAGACCAATTAATAAAATTCCAGCGAATAATATTGGTAACACAGCAAATAAAGCTTGAAAACCTATACTCATAAAATCCTCCTATAAAAATTTATACAAAGAATAGTTATGAAATATGATATTTTTATGATAAAAAAAGTATAGCAACAAAATAGCAATTAATTTTATACTTAATGATAACTTTAGTAACAAAATTAATATACATTTGCAAATTTAATTTTAAGTTGATTATTATTTATTTAAATCATATTTAATTTACTTATAGTAAAAGTAAGTATATAATACAAAACTATTTTTAAAAGGGTATTTTTTATGTATAACAATACAGCCATTTATATTTTTAATAGATTAGTTAGATTAGCAATTCTATTTTTTATTTTATATTTAATTTTTACAAATTTTGGAACTTTTTTAATGATTATAGGAGTAATATTTTTTGTAATTGCATTTTTGATTTATAATTTCAAAAAAAAGATGCAAGCAAATAGTTTTAAATTCAAGTTTGATAGTAGTAACTTTCAAAATGGATATAATGGTCAGAATTTTAATTTTAATGATTTTAAAAACTTTAATCAATCTGATTTTCAAGGCTTTGCAAACGCACCAAGATTTGATGAAGTTACTAAAGCAAAAGAGTTTTTTGGATTTACTCACTCACCTACAAAAGAAGAGATAAAAAAAAGATATAAAGAACTAGCTCGTAAATATCATCCAGATATAAATGATGGAGATGATGTTAAAATGAAAGAATTAAATCATTTTAGAGATGTTTTAATAAAAACTGTAGAATAAACTTATTTTAAATTAACCAAAAGGAATTTTTTGAATATCGATATGACAAAAGTAGCAAATGTAATTTTATATATGTTACATAAACAAGTAAAACATTTAAATGATAAAAAAGTATCAATAATGCTTTTTTTAATGGATTTTAACCATCAAAAATATTGTGGGCAAAAACTATTTAATGAAGAGTATATAAAAGGTTCTCGTCATCCTGAACCAATTGTATTAGGAGAACTTTTTGATATTGTTGCAAATGAAGAAGACTTAGAAGAAGATGATGAAAGAATCTTTTTAATGCAAGAGTTATTAGATTATTTAGATATTGAAGTTATAAAAAAAGATAAATTTATTGAACTTAATTTTATTAAAATGGAAGAAGATTTTGATGAATCAATTTTTTCTAAAGATGAAATCAAAACAATTCATAAAATAGTAAGTCAATATCAAGACACAAGTCCTAGAAATATTGCAAATGATTGTTTTAAAATAGATGAAGTAAGAGCTACTGCTAAAGGTGAAATAATTATCTAAAAAAGAGAATTTTAAAAATTCTCTTTAAAATTTAAAATATCTTCGGCAGTTAAAACAAGTTTTTCCTCTTGGGTTTTAGGTAAAATAGGATTCATTAAAGCATTCTTAGCTTCAATATGAGGAATTCCTACTAAATGTGCTATTTCATGGGCTAAAACAACTTTTAACTGTTTTAAATTATCAAAACCATAAATTTCTATTTTATTCATGCTTATGGAATTTGTTTTTTCTTTTATTAATTTTCCATCTTTATAGTAAGTTTTTATAGTAATATTTTCCTCACCAAAGGTTTTTCCTTTTATTTTTTTAACATTTCTATTCATAGATTCAATTTCATTGCTTATTCTATTTGAATCATTTACCAAATTATTAAAAGAAAAATTTTTTTGATTGTAACTATTAAATTGTTTAATTAAATCTCTATGTAAATTTTTCTGTTTTTTAGATTCAATATCAATTTTACTTTTTTCAATATTAATATAATTTTGGGCTTTTGAATATTCATCTTTTGATAAATTAGCTTTTTTATTAATATTTCGAACATACTCATTTAGCTCTTCAACTTTTTTATTTAAAATTGAGATTTGTTCATTATAACTATTTTGAGAATTATTCATTTCATCTTTCATTTTAGGAAATAGAATTTTTAACTCTTCTATTTTTTCTAGTTTAGAATTTAGTCTTTCCATTTTTTTTTGAATCTTTTCTTCCAATTTAGAAGTAGTTTCAAAAAGGATATCAATAGGTTTTCCATTTTGAGAATAATCAAATATATTCATATTTAATTGAGATTCAAAAGTATTTTCAATCTCATCAATTATGGTTCTTAATTGTTCAACAGAGATTTTATCTTTATAGAAATTATCAATTTTACCAATTTTTACTTCTTGAAATGAAGCGAAAGAAAAAGTAATGAATGTTAATAGGAGAAATATAGTTTTGTAAATCATAATACATTTTAATAGAAAAAAGTTTCAGAATTACTTATAATTATTTATTATTTTAGTTTTATATAATTTTCTTTTGATATAGTAAAATAATAAAAAAAGGATGAAAATGGCAATAAAAATTAACCAAATGGTAGAAATGTTTTACGAACTAAAAATAGAAAATGAAATAATAGATTCAAATCTTGAAAAAGAACCAATCTCTTTTTCTTATGGTTCAGGACAAATTATTTCAGGATTAGAAAGTAGAATAATTGATATGAGTGAAGGTGAAACAAGAACTATTAAAGTTCCTGCAAATGAAGCATACGGAGAATATGATGAAACATTAACTCAAATTGCTCCTATTGAAGACTTTGAAGGTATTGAGCTTGAAATAGGAATGACACTTGAGGGCGAAGGTGAAGATAATGAAATATTAAGAGCCACAGTAATTGATGTAACAAGAGAAGATGTAACAGTTGATTATAATCATCCATTAGCTGGTTGTGAATTAGAATTTAAAGTTATTATTAAAAGTATTAAGTAATCAATGATAAATAGAGTATGTCTACTTGATTATAAATAAAATTTATAATCAAGTACAATCTCAAATCTTAATCTCACTAATTTGTATTTCAGGCTGGCAATTTGTAAAATTTACAATATCACAAAGTAATTTTTCTGAGTGAATTGCGAATATATTTTGAAAAGCTTCAATTGAATCAAATGTCATATGAGTCATAACTACATATTTAACTGCTTCATCAGGATTCCCATTTACTAAACCAAAATCAACTTGCACATTTTTTAAACTATTTCCTAATAATTTTGAAACTAAAAGCATATGTTTAGCAAAATAATAATCTTTATCAAATATTAAATCTTGCGAATTTGGATATAGCACACTAACTTTTATCATAATATTTTCCTATTTAAAATTTAATTATAAAAAAGTCTATCATAGAAATATAGCCTGAGTATATCTACATGAAATTCTAAAAAAAATATTTTATTCAATAGAAAGTTTAAAAACTTTTAGTTAAACTACAAAAAGTTAAATTGGAGGGAAAATGAATATAGAAAAAGAAATAGAAAAGATATTTGATAGTCTAAAAAAAGTAGCTTTTATGTAGGACATGGAAAGTACAATGATTATATGACTACTCAAGAAGTTCAAAAAATCAAAGTAAAACTAGAGAAAATACTTGAAATAGAAAAAGAGTATTTAGAAACAAATACATATGAAAAAAAAGAGCTTATTTATAAACGATTATCTATATTTCAAACTTTTAGTATAAAAGATTTTATTGATTATGAAATAGGAAATATTTAAAATAAAGATTCAACATCAAAGATTTAAAGAAGTACCCTATTTCTTTTTTTCTGGTGGTGGTAATAATTTATTGAAATCATAAGGAACAATATTTCTTTCAATTTTTTCAGTAAAATCATATAACTTTATACAAATACCTATTAAAATTGGCCAAACAAATATTTGCTTCATAATAGATATTGAAAAGATTATACCAATAATCACCCCTAAAATACCTACTTTTATTAAATAATCATCAATTTTTTTTACTTTTATTAATTTATAATACTCTTTTATTTTGTCTATCATAATAATTTCCTTTTAATATGAAAATATTACCCATTATATAAAAAAATACTATGAATACACTTAAGATTATATTGAAAAAGTATAATAAATTTTATTGAAAATATATAAAATTAAAAAAATAGTAGCAAAAGATATTTAGAATTGACTATTTTTTTAAAGTTCAAGGCAAGAGCAAAATTTTTGAAAGGAACGTACATCAAGTACGTGAGTGAGAAAATTTCTGCGATAACGCAGAAATTTAGAAAAAGAGGCAGTTATAAACCTCTTTTTAGATGTGGTAGTTTGGTGCCTCATTTGTTATAGTAACATCATGAACATGAGATTCTTTTAATCCAGCACTTGTAATTTCAACAAACTCTGCAGTTTCTTGGAATGTAGCAACATCTTTTGAACCTAAATATCCCATTGAAGATCTTAATCCTCCAACCATTTGATGAATAATATCAGAAATACTACCTCTGTATGGAACCATACCTTCAATTCCTTCAGGAACTAATTTATCAGCAGCAGTTCCTTCTTGGAAATATCTATCAGTACTTCCTTTTGTCATTGCTCCAATTGAACCCATACCTCTATAAGTTTTAAACTTTCTACCTTGACTTAAAACTACTTCACCAGGACTCTCTTCAGTTCCAGCTAATGCAGATCCCATCATAACAGCACTTGCACCAACAGCTAAAGCTTTTGCAACATCACCTGAGTATCTAATTCCACCATCTGCAATAATAGGAGTGCCAGTTTTAGCACCTTCAGCAGCACACTCATCAATAGCAGAAATTTGAGGAACTCCAACACCTGCAACGATTCTAGTTGTACAAATAGATCCAGGTCCAATTCCAACTTTAACAGCATCAGCCCCAGCTAAAATTAAATCAGCAGTTGCTTCAGCAGTTGCAACATTACCAGCTATAATTTGAACATCCATTTCAGCTTTAATAGCCTTTACAGTATCTAATATACCTTTTGAGTGACCATGAGCTGAATCTAAAACTAATACGTCAACACCAATAGCAACTAAAGCTCTTGCTCTGTCTAATTGACCAACACCAATAGCTGCACCTACTCTTAATCTTCCAAATTCATCTTTATTTGCATTTGGATGTTCTCTTTTTTTATTAATATCTTTAATTGTAATTAAACCAATTAATTTATTTTTTGAATCAACAATTGGTAATTTTTCAATTTTATTTGCATGCATAACTTCAGCTGCTTCTTCTAAAGTTGTACCCTCTTTTGCTGTAACTAAAGGCATAACTGTCATTTTATCAACAGCTTTTTGAGTAAAATCTTTTGTAAATCTCATATCTCTATTTGTTAAAATACCTACTAAAATATTATTATCATCAACAACAGGAACACCTGAGATTTTGTAAGAAGCCATAATATCTTCAGCATCTTGTAAAGTTTGATCTGGTTTTATTGTAATTGGATCAATAATCATACCTGATTCAGATTTTTTTACTTTTTTACATTGTAAAACTTGAGTATCAATATCCATATTTTTATGAATTATTCCAATTCCACCAAGTCTTGCCATTGCAATTGCAGCTTCAAATTCAGTCACTGTATCCATAGCAGCAGAAACAAAAGGAATATTTAATCCTATTTTTTTAGTAAGTTTTGTTTTAATACATACATCTCTTGGTAATACTTCTGATTTTGCTGGTACTAACAAAACGTCTTCGAAAGTTAATGCTCTTTTTCTAATTCTCATTTTTAATCCTAGTTAATATTTATTTTATATAGTTAATAGCTTTTTCTAACGATAAAGCGCCGTCAAATAGTGTTTGTTCATCATATGCTTTTGCAATAAATTGAAGGCCAACTGGCATTCCATCTTCATCTTTATCTACAGGCAATGAAATGGCAGGAAGTCCTGCAAGATTTACAGAAATTGTATAAATGTCACTTAAATACATTTCTAAAGAAGTTTTAAATGATCCAAATTTTGGTGCAGTTGTTGGAGCAACTGGTGACAAAATAAGGTCAGCTTCATTAAAAATTGCTGTATATTCATCTTTTATTAAATGTCTAATTTTTTGAGCTTTAATATAATAAGCATCGTAATATCCAGAACTTAATACAAATGAACCTAACATAATTCTTTTTTGTACTTCATCACCAAATCCTTGTGATTTAGTTTGAACATACATATCTTTTAAACCTGCTTCACCTTTTCTATTCCCATATCTAACACCATCAAATCTTGAAAGATTTGCAGATGCTTCAGCAGTTGCAACGATATAATATGTAGATACTATTTTTTGAGTATCTAACATATTTTTATGAATAATTTTATGCCCTGCATTTTCTAATGCATTTACTGCTTTTTCAAAAGCTTTTTGAATAGCAGGACTTGCTTGTGAAACAAAATTATCTATAACTGCAATTGTAAGTTTTTTATCACTATTTAATTTTGGAGTAACCGCTTCATAATCAATATTTGCAGATGTTGAATCCATAGGATCATATCCTGAAATGATATCGTATAAAATAGCAGCATCTTCAACATTTTGTGTGATAGGTCCACATTGATCTAAAGAAGAAGAATAAGCTGTAATTCCATATCTTGAAACTCTACCATATGTAGGTTTCATCCCAACAACACCACAATAAGCAGCAGGTTGTCGAATACTTCCACCTGTATCAGTTCCAAGTGCAGCAATTGCAATTCCAGCAGCAACAGCAGCAGCACTTCCACCTGAACTTCCCCCTGGAACTTTTGTATTATCAAGTGGATTTAATGTTTTTCCATAACAAGAAGATTCCGTAGAACTTCCCATTGCAAACTCATCCATATTTGTTCTACCAAATCCAGATAAACCAGCTTTTTCCAAATTATTAATTACAGTTGCATTATAAGGTGAAATATAACCTTTTAAAATATTACTAGAACAAGTAATTTCCCAATTTTTAACATTTATATTATCTTTTATAGCTATTGGAATTCCTGAACCTGATTGTGAAATATCTGTTGAAGTTAATTGTTCAACATAGGCACCTATGTTGCTTTCTTTTATTTTTGAAGTTAAATCATCTCTTAATTTTATTACATCATCACTAGCTAAAGTTAGTGCTTCTTTTAGGCTTATCAAACGCTTCTCCTATAATTTACAATAATAGTATTACGCTGGATTTTATCAAAAAAATGATTAAAAATAGGTTATAGATTGATTTTTTAATGAAAGTTTTATTTTTATTTTAAAATAAAAAAAGGGATAGAACATAAGTTCTATCCCCTCTAAAAAATATAATATTTAAATACTATACGAATGAGATGAACGCCATTGGAGTAGCATCCCCTCTTCTGATTCTAGTTTTAACTATTGAAGTATATCCACCATTTCTACCTTCGTATTTTGGTGCAATTTCGTTAATTAATTTTTTAGTAGCTTCTTTACTTTGTAAAGCTGCAAATACATATCTATGTGTATTTAAATCAGCGTTTCTAGCAACAGTTACTAATTTTTCAATATATCTTTTTAATTCTTTTGCTTTAGGTACAGTTGTTTCAATTTTTTCTCTTTCGATAATCGCAATTGCCATGTTTTTTAACAATGCTTTTCTATGAGAAGAAGTTCTACTTAACTTTCTATATCCATGCTTATGTCTCATATTAAACCCTTAATTATGCTTTTAGTTGCTCTAATTTTCTTCTTAATGCAGAAGCAACATTTTCTGGAAGTGTATTTTCAACTGGGTAACCTAGTGATTCTAACTTTTCAGCAATCTCATCATAAGATTTTTTCCCAAGATTTTTAATATTTTTTACTTCAACTTCACTCATAAGTACTAATTCACCAAGGAATTTTAGTCCAGCTCTATCTAAAGAGTTAAAACTTCTAGCACTTAAATTTAAATCATCAATTTTAATAACTAATTCTTTAAGTTCAACTGGCTCTTCACCACTTTCGCTTACTGTTACTTCTGATAAATCAAATACTTTGTTAAACACTGACATTTGTGCATACATAACAGATACAGCTTCTTTAAAAGCAGTAATTGGAGAAATTTGTCCATTTGTTTGTATAGTAAATACAGCTTTTTCAAAGTTAGGATTATCTTCAACTAACATTTTTTCAATATCATAAACCACTTTTTTAACAGGTGTAAAGAAAGCATCGATTGGAATGTAATCAGGTCCAACAATATCTCTAATGTCTTCACTTGGCATATAACCAATACCTTTTTGAATAATAACTGAAAACGTTAAGTTACAGTCACTATTAATAGTTGCTAAATGAACATCTTTTGATACAATTTCCACATCAGAATTTACAAGGTCTTCACCTTTAATTTCTCTTGGTCCATTGAAAGAATATTCAACTACAACTTGTTCTTTATCACCATTTATTTTAAACTTAATATTCTTTAAATTTATAACAAAAATAGCTATATCTTCTAACATACCTCTTAATGAGTCAAACTCATGTGAAGCACCTTCTATTTTCACTGCAATTGGTGCATAACCAACTGAAGAGCTTAATAAAAGTCTTCTTAAAGGGTGTGCCAAAGTAATTGCAAAACCATCTTCAAATGGATATGCTGATATTTTAGCTTCATTATCACTGATAGCCTCTATTTCAACTTCAGTTGGTAAAAACGGTGTCTCTGCAAATTTTTTCATTAACTACCTTTTACTTATTATTTAGAATATAACTCTACGATTAATCTTTCTTCAACAGGAATAACAACTTCTTCTCTAGCTGGGATTCTTGTGAAAATTCCAAATACTTTATCTTTATCAACATTAACCCAATCAACAATACCTGTTTGGTTAGTTAATTCTAATGCTCTTACAACTTGAGGATTAGATTTAGATTTTTCTTTAATTTCAATTTTTTGTCCAGCTTTAACGATGAAAGAAGGAATATCAACTTTTTTACCATCTACTAAAACGTGTCCATGAGTTGTAAATTGTCTAGCATTTGCTCTAGTTGTAGCAAATCCCATTCTATAAACAACGTTGTCTAATCTTCTTTCAAGTAAAGTAATAAGATTAGCTCCTGTATTACCTTCAACTCTAGCTGCTTCTTTAAAGTATTTTCTGAATTGTTTTTCAGAAACACCATACATGAATTTAGCTTTTTGTTTTTCTCTTAATTGTAAACCATACTCTGAAATTTTAGCTCTTCTTTGTCCGTGTTGTCCTGGAGCAAATGGTCTTTTTTCTAAAGCACTTTTACCTGATAATCTTCTCTCACCTTTAAGTCCAAGATCCGCATCAAGTCTTCTTTCGATTTTTTCTACTGGTCCTCTATATCTTGCCATTATTTACTCCTTACACTCTTCTTCTTTTAGGAGGTCTACAACCATTATGTGGTAATGGTGTAACATCTTTTAACCAAGTAACTCTAACTCCATCCATAGCTCCAACTGCTTTAACAGCTGTATCTCTACCTGAACCTGGTCCTTGAATTTTTATCCCAACGTTTTTGATTCCGTGTTCCATTGCTTTTGCCATTGCATCTTCAACAGCTGCCTGCGCTGCAAATGGAGTTGATTTTTTAGAACCTTTGAATCCTAAGTTTCCAGCACTTGACCATGCGATTGCGTTTCCTGCATTATCTGTAACTGTAACCATTGTATTGTTAAAACTTGCAGCAATATGTACGATACCGTCAGCAATATTTTTTCTTACAATTTTTTTTCTAGTAACTTTTCTTTTTGCCATCTACAATCCCTTATTTAGTTGCTGCACCAACAGTTTTCTTTTTACCTTTTCTTGTTCTAGCATTAGTTTTAGTCTTTTGCCCTCTACAAGGTAAACCTTTTCTATGTCTTAACCCTCTGTATGAACCTAAATCCATTAAAGCTTTAATATCCATAGCAACTTTTTTTCTTAAATCACCCTCAACTAAATAGTTGTCTTGGATTTCTTTTCTGATAATTGCTGCTTCGTCTTCTGTTAATTCAAAAGCTCTTTTGTTGTAATCAATTCCAACAGCATCTAAAATTAACCTAGAGTTATTTAATCCGATTCCGAAGATATACGTTAAAGCATATTCCATTCTCTTTTTATTTGGTAAATCAACACCTGCGATTCTTGCCATGTGTTTTATCCTTGTCTCTGTTTATGTTTTTTGTTTTCGCAGATTACTCTTACGACACCTCTTCTTTTGATAACCTTACATTTATCACACATTTTCTTTACTGAAGCTCTTACTTTCATAAGTCTGTCTCCTCTTTTTTTGTGTTGTTGCCGATTTATCAACAGGAAAAAGCCTTAAAAAATAAATATATTTTACTTTTAAGCTTTTACCAACTCTTTATAAAATAAAAATATTTTATAAAAACTTCCTCAATGGTTGAAAAATGGAGTTGGATTATAATTAATTTTTGCTTAAACCTTGTTGAATGCATAATAGTTTATTAGCTTTAATCATATTTATTGTAATATTTGATATATCAGATTAAATAGAAGGATTATCTTTGTCATTAATATATAAAAATGAATTAATTAAAATTGAAATAGAATCTTCAGAAATTCCATGGTTAAAAATATTTACAAATGAAAGTATAAAAGAGTTTTCACAATGTGATGACAAAACAAAACTAGAAATTTGGAAATACCTAGATATTATTGAAAAAGAGATGTTAAATTATTTTAAACCAGATAAAATAAATATAGCTTCATTTGGGAATTATGTTCCCCATGTTCATTTTCATGTAATGGCAAGATTTAAAGAAGATTCATTTTTTCCAGAACCTATGTGGGGGAAAAAGCAAAGAGAAGCAAATTTAAACCTAGCCTCTTTTGAAGAATTTTATGAAATATTAAAAAAGAAGTTTTAATCAACTTCTTTTTAGTTAACCATCTTGATTAATTTGTTTAATTATCTCTTCTAATACAATTTGAGCATCTTCGATATCTATTTGACACCCACCTGCTGCTTTATGGCCACCACCACCATATTTAAGCATTAATTCACCAACATTTGTATTTGATGTTTTATTAATAATAGATTTTCCAACACTAAATGCAATTTTTTCTTTATCTTTAGCATACATAATATGAATTGAAATATTTTGTTCTGGATTCATAGCATAGACCATAAATCTATTTCCTGGCCAAATTGTTTCAATGTTTCTATAATCTATAATTAATAAATTATCTCTTTTTGTTGTGATTTCATTTAACTGTTCTTTGAATTCATTTTCATATTTAAAATATAAATCAACTCTCTCTTTTACGTCTGATAATTCTAAAATCTCATCAATATTATGTCTTGAACAATACTTAATTAAATCCATCATTAATTGGTAGTTTGAAATTTTAAAATCTTTAAATCTTCCAAGTCCTGTTCTTGAATCCATAATAAAACTTAGTAATGCCCAAGCTCTAGGATTTAATATATCATCTTCAATAAAATCTGCACTATCAGCTTTGTTAGCACCATTCATCATTCCTGTAAAATAACCAGGGAAAACTTCATCCCCTCCATAATATTCAAAAACAACCTGAGCTGCACTTGGTGCACTTGGATCAATAATATGATTTTCTTTTTTTTCATTTCTAAGAGTTTCAGAAAAATGATGATCAAAAGCCATATAAACACCATCAACATAAGGTAAGTTCGTTGTTATATCATTTGCTGTAATTTCAACTTTACCATCTTGCATATCTTTTGGATGAACAAATACAACTTCATCAATGATATCAAGATATGTGAGTAATGTACCACATACCAAACCATCCATATCACTTCTTGTAATTAGTCTATATTTTTCTTTCATATTACTTTATCCAATTTTTTATTTATATTATAACAAAAAATTATTAATTTGTATTAAAGATTAAAATGATTATTTTGATTTATATTTTAAAGAAAAGAAAGAAAAGAAAGCACAAGGCTTTCTTTAATTATTTATTTATGTAAGCAGCTATCAAATCGCCCATAGCAGAAGTATTTAAAACTTCCTTAGCGTCAAATGAAGCTAAATCTTTTGTTCTATATCCATCTTTTAATACTGATTTTATTGCATCTTCTATCATATCTGCTGCTTTAATTTCATTTAAAGAGTATCTTAACATCATTGCAGCACTTAAAATTGTTGCTATTGGATTTGCTATTCCCATTCCTGCTATATCAGGAGCTGATCCATGAATTGGTTCATAAATTGCTGTTTTATCTCCTGTTGAAGCTGATGGTAAAAGTCCAATTGATCCAACTACCATTGAAGCTGTATCTGAAAGAATATCTCCAAATATATTTCCAGTTACAATTACATCAAATTGTTTTGGATTTCTTACAAGTTGCATTGCTGCATTATCTACATACATATGTGAAAGAGTTACTTCTGGATAATCTTTAGCTAATTCATTCATAGTATCTCTCCATAGTTGAGAAACTTCTAATACATTTGCTTTATCAACAGAACAAACTCTTTTATCTCTTTTCATAGCTAATTCAAATGCTTGTTTACCAATTCTTACAATTTCTGGTTTTGTATAAACCATTGTATTATAAGCTTTAAATCCATCATTTGCTCTTGGCTGACCAAAGTAAATTCCACCAATTAATTCACGTACTACCATAATGTCACAACCTTGAATTACTTCAGGTTTTAGTGTTGAAGCATTAACAAGTTCATCATAAACAATAGCAGGTCTTAAGTTTGCGTAAACACCCATCTCTTCTCTAAATTTTAATAATCCAGTTTCAGGTCTTAATTCTCTTGGTAATGTATCCCATTTTTCTCCACCAATTGAACCAAATAAACAAGCATCAGAATCTAATACACCTGTTACAGTTTCAGTAGGTAATGGAATACCAGTAGTATCAATAGCAATACCACCCATTAAGTATTCTTTATAATCTAAAGTAAAATCACATTTTTTTGCAACTGAATTTAATACTTTAATTGCTTCATCTACGATCTCTGGTCCTATTCCATCACCTTTGATTATTGATATTTTATAGCTTCTCATTTTTATGCCTTTCCCATTTCTGTTTTTGCAAAATTAATTAATCCACCAGCTGCAATTAATTCTTGCATAAAAGGAGGAATTGGTATAAATTTATAAGTTTTATTAGTAGTTTTATTTGTAATTTCACCATTATCTAAATTAACACTAATTACTTCACCCTCTTTAATCTCTAAAGATTCAGGTAATTCAAAAATTGGTAATCCCATATTAAAAGCATTTCTATAAAAAATTCTTGCAAATGATGGAGCAATAACAGCAGCAACTCCAGCAGCTTTTAATGCAATCGGAGCGTGTTCTCTACTTGAACCACATCCAAAATTCTCACCAGCAACTATAATATCACCTTTTTGTAACTTTTTAGGAAACTCAGGATCTGCATCTTCCATAACGTACTTAGCTAAATGTTCAGGGTCTGAACTATTTAAATATCTTGCAGCAATAATAACATCCGTATCGATATTAGCGCCAAAATTCCATACTTTTCCAGTAATTTCATTCATATTTTATGTCCTTGAGTTTAATAAATTTTAAAATTCACTAAATGAATATTTTCAAAAAAAATGCATTTTAGCGAATTTTTTAGTAATATTTGTTTAAATAGTTTTTTTTTAATAGATTTCTTAAGTAATTTGGGTATAATATCCGACCATCTTACGAAGAGGATTTCATAATACAATGAGTGTAAAAGATATAAATAAAGTTATTGAACAACTTGTAAAAGAGTATAAAGATTCAGTACTTACTTACGAAAAAATTATTAAAATCTTCCCTAAAGCACCTTCTGGTCCAAACATCAAAAAACTTTTAGCCTTAATACAATTATGTAATGTAACTGTAATTAGTTCGCAAGAACAAGCAAAAAGAATGAATGCAGAAGAAGCTAAAAAAAGAAGAGAATTAAGAGAAAAGTTAATAGAAAATGAAGATGACGTTTACGATTTATTGAAAAATAAAGAGTTATTAGAATGGTCAAGATCTGATTCTCCTGTTAGAATGTACCTAAGAGAAATGGGACAAATCCCATTACTTACAAAAGAAGAAGAGATTGAAATCTCTAAAAAAATTGAAATGGGTGAAGATATTATTCTTGATGCAATTTGTTATGTTCCATACTTAATAGATTTCATTTTAGAATATAGAGAGCCTTTAGTAAATAGAGAAAGAAAAGTTAAAGAACTATTTAGAAACTTTGATGATGATGATTCAGATAATAATGATGATGAAGAAATCGAAGATGAACCAATTGATGATGATTCAGATGGAGACAGTGATGTTGACTCTGATGAAGAAAAAGGTGGCGTTAAAAAGCAAAAAAAACTTGATAAAAGAGCACAAACTATTATCGAAGCTTTTAAAATCTTAGAAAAAGCAAAAAAAGATTGGCTTAAATTTTCAGCTAAAGAGACTGCAAAATCAGATGATGAAGTAGATCAAATGACTTTCAATCTTGCAGTTGCATTTAAAAAGAAAATTTTAAAAGAAGCTCTTTTAGATTTAGGACCTACTTCTAAATTAATTACTGAAATTGTAAAAGCAATGGAAACAGCTTTAAAATCTGATACAGGTTTTGATGGTGAATTAAAAAGATTAGAGTATAAATTACCTTTATTTAATGAAACTTTATTAAAAAATCATAAAAAGATTTTAGATAATATTGTTAATTTAACAAAAGCACAAATTACTTCTATGGTTCCTGAAGCTACTATGGTTTCTTCTTATATGGAAATTAAAAAACTTTTTCAAACAAAAGAAGCATCTAAAGGTGGATTTGATTTAACTCCTGAAGAATTAAAAGATGTTCTTGAACAAATTAAAAGAGGTAAGCAAATTACTGATACTTCTAAAACAAGAATGGCAAAATCAAACCTTAGACTTGTTGTATCTATTGCAAAAAGATATACAAATAGAGGTTTACCATTCTTAGATTTAATTCAAGAAGGAAACATCGGTCTTATGAAGGCTGTTGATAAGTTTGAATATAAAAAAGGTTATAAATTCTCTACTTATGCAACATGGTGGATTAGACAAGCAATTTCAAGAGCAATTGCGGATCAAGCAAGAACTATTAGAATTCCAATTCACATGATTGAAACTATCAATAGAATCAATAAAATCATTAGAAAAGGTATTCAAGAAAATGGTAAAGAGCCAGATGTTGATGAAATCGCAAAAGAAGTAGGACTTCCTGTAGATAAAGTTAAGCAAGTAATCAAAATCACTAAAGAGCCTGTATCTTTAGAAGCTCCAATTGGAAGCGATGATGATGGTAAGTTTGGAGATTTCGTTCCTGATGAAAAAGCTCCAACACCTGTTGATAATATTATGAAAGAAGATTTACAAAATCAAATTGATCAAATATTAGGTCAATTAAATGAAAGAGAACAAGCAGTTATCAGAATGAGATTTGGTCTTATGGAAGATGCAAGTGATAGAACACTAGAAGAGATTGGTAAAGAACTTTCAGTAACAAGAGAAAGAGTTAGACAAATTGAATCAAGTGCTATTAAGAAATTAAAGCATCCAAAAGTAGGAAAAAATCTGAAAAATTACGTAGAGAGCTAGAATTATGAGTTTTTTTGAAGAATGGGTTGAATTAGATTTAAATCCAATTTTGTCTTTTTCATCCAATTCAAAGATTATATATTCTAATTCTGAAGCTCAGTTTTTATTAAATAGAATAAAACAAAAAGAACTTTTTGATTTAGCTTTAACCTATGCTCCAAAAACTTTTGGAGCACAGACATCATATATTGATTTAAGTATAAAAAACTATACTTTTTATGCCATAACTGTTATGTATGAAAATGAAGATGAAATTCATATGAAACTATATAAAAGTGCGATGGTAAAAAAAGAGAATAATTTGAATATAAAAAATATTAATGTTACAAATATTTTTACATTAGTTGATTTAGCTATTTCAACAAGTAAAATTAAAACAAATATCAATTTTATAAAAAATTATGATCCATCAATACCTGAGTTTAAACTAGATGCTAGTACTTTTATAAAAACATTAAATCAAATCTTTGAAGCATTCAAAGATAAGAAAAGTGTTACTTGCTCTATTTTACTAAAAATCGGTGAGTACATTAAAATTGATGGAAAAAAATATTCATTAATAAGTGTAGAAATATCATCAAATGAGAAAAATGATTTTTCTTCAATAAATATAAAAGAAAATAACTCTTTTATACTAACTTTAGATGAAGATAAAATAACTATAGATTTACCACTAATTCTTTAAAATTATTTTCAAAGCTTTATTTTGTAAGCTTTGAAAATAAAACTCCTAATGGTACAATTCCTAAACCAATTATAAAACCTAATGGCATAAAAATATGATTATTATTTAATGCAAAAAATCCAAAAATCAAAATAGCATAACCTAAAACTCTATAAAGAGATAAAAAACCACCAGCAGAAAACAAAGTATTTTTTAATGTATTTTTCTTTACCTTTGATTTTTCATCATTAATAATCTCTTTTATCTTTTCAGGGGTTAATTCACTTTCTGGGATTTCTTCATACTCAGTATATAAATCATAAGGGTCATCTATTTCATCGATTTTATCTCTATCAAATGATTGATTAGTTTGTGTCATATCAAGATTTAATATTCTATTTTGAATATTTCTTTTATATGATAAAAAAGAGGCAATTGTAATAAATAAAGAAGAGAGAAATGCAACTTGAGTATTTAAAGCCCATAAGCTATTGTGAAATAAAAAAGCGTAAATAATCACACAAAGGTCTAAAAGAATAAAGACCTTTGCAAACTTCAAAATTTCTGGATTAATCTTCATCTTCATCAAAAGATTTATCTCCATGTTTTGCTCTATATGCATATCTAGGATCGTTTTCCATTCCTTCATATACTTTTTGTGCTTTTTTATATGCTCTATAAATATTTAAAAGAGCTGCTGCTATTCCCCATGCAATTCCAACCCATAAGGCCCATGTATATCCTGTTAATTGTTTTAAACCATATCCAACACCAAAACCTATGATAATAGCTGCAACTATAGAAATCCCTAGAGATAAACTATCAAGTGCTACAATTTTGTCCTGATGTTTTGGTTTTTCGTTATTTTGATTATCTTCCATAAAAATCCAAACTTATGCTAAATAAGTACAACAATAATCTGTTATCTCTAAAACTTTAATTTCAAAAGAACAATTAGCAGGAACTTCAAAATATTCTCCACCATTAATAGTTTCCCAGTTACTATCACCACAAGCAATTAGAATTTCAACTTTACCTGAAATAATTTCCATATGTTCAGCTGCATCTGTACCAAAAGTATATTCACCTGGCATCATAATACCTAATGATTTTTTTACTCCATTTTCATCTACAAAACTTCTACTTGTTACTTTTCCATCAAAATAAACATTTGCTTTTTTTGTTAATTCTACATTTTTAATTGTTGGCATTTTTTTCCCTTTTTATCAGTCCATATTTAAATGGACCTTTTTAATTATTAAATTTCTTTTTATGCTATTAGGTAAAACTATAAGCTAAAGAAACAAACTCTAACAGAATAACTCTTGTCTAACGTTTATAACTATAAATTTTTCATCACTTCATTAGCTGCACTAATACAAGCGTCAATATCATCGTTTGTCATTTTAGTACAAATAAATCCAGCTTCATATTGAGAACAAGCAAAATAGAAACCTCTTTTTAACATTTCGTGGTGAAATGTAGCAAATCTTTTGAAATCACAAAAACTTGATACTTCTTTGAAATTTGTTGGCATTTTATCAGCAAAGAAAAATCCAAACATACTTCCTCTTGTATCAACTTGCAAACCAATATTATTTAAACTTGCTACTTCTTTTAATCCATTTGTTAATCTAAGTGCTTTTGCATTTAACTCTTTATAAATAGAAGGATCAGCTTTTATTTTTCTAAGACTTACAAGTCCTGCTGCCATTGCAACTGGATTTCCACTTAAAGTTCCTGCTTGATAAACAGCACCATCAGGACTTAAATGACCCATAATTTCTTTATTCGCAGCAAAAGCACCAACAGGCATTCCAGCACCAATAACTTTACCAAAAGTGATAATATCAGCTTTAGTTTTTGAAAGTCCACTAGCACCTGTTAGACTTGCTCTAAATCCTGTCATAACTTCATCAAAAATTAATAATGTTCCATTTTCATCACATAATTCTCGACAAGCTGCTAAAAACTCTTGTGAAGCTGGAACTAATCCCATATTTCCTGCAATTGGTTCAATAATGATACAAGCAATATCAGATGATTCTTCAAAACATTTTTTTAAGTTTTCAATATTGTTATATTCACAAACTAAAGTATGTTTTGTTAAATCAGCAGGAACTCCTGGACTACTTGGTGTTCCAAAAGTAGCTAATCCAGATCCAGCTTGAACTAAAAGTGAATCTGAATGACCATGGTAACAACCTTCAAATTTTAAAATATCATTTTTCCCTGTTACGCCACGTGCAAGTCTAATAGCACTCATAGTAGCTTCAGTTCCAGAGCTCACAAATCTAACTTTATCAATATTGTCATACATTTCAACTATTTCACTAGCTAATTGTGTTTCAAGTTCGCAAGGAGCTCCAAAAGATAAACCTTTTTTTGCAGTTTCAATCACTGCATTTTCAATATCTTTATCACAATGACCAAAAATTAATGGTCCCCAACTTTGAATAAAATCTAAATATTTATTTCCATCTACATCAAATAAATATGCACCCTCTCCTCTTTCTATAAAAAGCGGCCCGCCACCAACACTTTTAAAAGCTCGTACAGGTGAATCAACTCCACCTGGAATTACTTTACAAGCTTCTTCATAAGCTTTAATTGATTTATCAAACATTCACATTCCTCTTAATCATTTATTAGTGTAATTGTACTATAATCGCGCTATGAGAATTATTATCCTAGCCTTTATTATTTCAATATCTTTGCATTTTATAGCATTTAATAAATACAAGGATAAAGAATTTATTCAAAACAAACAAAAAGATGAAAAAACTGAAAAAAAATCTGATGTAAAATTTGTAAAATTAAAAAAACAAGAAATAAAACAAGAGATTAATGAAGTAGAAAAACCTATTGAAAAAGTAGTAAAAAAAATAAATAATGAAGTGTCACCAAAAATAAAAGAAAATAAAATTACTGAAGCAAAAAAAATTGAAAAAAAAATTGAACAAAAAAAACAAGTAGATGTTGAAAAATCTAAGAATTTTCAAGAAAAAGTTGTAAAAGAACAAATTGTAAATAAAAACAACTCTTTACAAAATAGTATTTTGGAAGATTTTTTATCACAAAAAGAACCTATTAATAAAGAAATCTTAAATGAATTAGAAAAACTTTATGGAGAAGAATATCAATCTTTTACAAAAATACAAAAAGCTTATTTAGAAAAAAATTTAAATAATTTTCAAGTTATAACACAAAGAGTTTTAAATCGACTTGGTTATCCAAAACTTGCTGCAAAACTTAGAATTGGGGGAGTTAATATTGTTGAATTTATGTTTCATCCCGATGGAAGTATTACTAATTTGAAGATTACAAGTTCATCAGGATATGAAGTATTTGATAAATATTCACTAGAATTAATAGAAATAGCCTATAAAGATTATCCAAGACCGACAACATCAACAAAACTAAAATTTAACGTTAATTATCAAGCATATTAAGGATTATAATGAATGAAATGAAAGAGTATTTAAAAAAACTATTAAAAGGGGAAGTCTCATTATTTATAAGCTTTTGGTTTTGGTTCATTGGACTATCTTTTTTTATAGAAATATTTTTTCAACTAGAATTTAATCAAAATCCTTTTATCCATAAGAATTTGTCAGAACTTATATTATTTTTTGCCATGTTTATTTATGCTATTTTAATTTTTATGATTATTTTTAAAAGTGCTAATAACTATAAAGGTTCAAGATTATGGTCTTTTATAGCAAAAACTGTAGTTAGTATTAATTTATTTTTTTCCTTAAGTTTTTCGATAGATACCATAAAATTTTATTTTTTAGAAGATTATGCAATTGAAAAAGAGATAGAAGATTTTAAACAAAACTTACCTATTCAAGTTGATTCAGTAAGTGTTTTAATTGATATTTACAAGAAAAATAAAACAATATTTTATAACTATCAATTATTTGATGTTTCTTTAAATAGAGATGTTGATAAAAATAGATTCAAAAAACAAATACAAAATTCACTTTGTGAAGATGAAAGTAGCTTAGATTTACTAAAAAAAGATTATATTTTAGATTATGAATATATAAATGAAAAAGAAGAAAAAGTTATTAATATACAAACTAGTAAAGAAAATTGTGGTAAATCAATTTATGATTTAGAGATTTTAAATGAAGTTTTACAAAAACAAGAAATGCTTTAAATAGAGTTTTAACTAAAATAGAAGATAAACTTCTATTTTATAATTTTCTTTCATAATTATATAAATTCATATATCTAAATGCTAATAGGTTTTCTAAAATAGCAAAGGTAACTACAAAGTTAACAAAAGAACTACCACCATAAGAAAATAGTGGTAAAGGAAGTCCAACAACTGGGGCAAATCCAATAACCATTAAAATATTAATACTCATATTAAAAAATATTAAAAGCCCTAATCCCGATGCAAAAGCTCTAACTAAATAATCATCTTTGAAATAATAGTTTATTGTAAAAAGGTGCATTATTAATAATACATATAAAAATATTAATCCAATTGCACCTAAAAAGCCATATCTTTCAACAAAATACGCAAAGATAAAGTCACTTGTTGCAATTGGCAAAAACTTCAATTGTGTTTGAGTTGCCTCTTCACTTAGTTTTCCAGTAAGTCCACCTGAACCAATTGCAATAATTGATTGTTGTACATGGTAACTAGGTTTTTCAGAAATAAAATCTGTAATTCTTTTCTTTTGATAATCTTTTATTAAATAAGTATAAATAAAAGGTGAAGAAATTCCAATCACAAGAATTATACTAGCCCAAATTTTCCAATTTACACCAATAATAAATAAAATTCCATAACCTACAAATAATAATACTAATGCCGTTCCTAAATCAGGCTCTTTTGCTATTAAAACAAAAGGTAATAATATATAAAATGAAAAATAAATAAAATCCATAATATTGTAACCATTTTTAGGTGGTGGTTTATGCTGAATCAAATATCCTAACATAAGAATAAAAATTGGTTTTATAAGCTCTGAAGGCTGAATTGTTGTTCCTAAAACAGGAATATATATCCATCTTTGCGCACCTAATTTTGAAATACCAAAAAACTCAACAGCCAGCAATAATGCTATACCAATCCAGTATAAAGTTGGGATAATTCTTAGTTTCTTTCTAATAGGTAAAATAAACACTATAAAGAAAGCAAAAAAAGAAATTGTAAAATAAACTATTTGTTTATTAGCTAATAGTTCGTTTGTTTCACTAATTAAATGGTATGATAAGAATATCAATGGTAAAACAAATATTATTAACAAATAATCAAAATGGGAAATAATTCTTTTATCAAATAAACGCATAATGGAAGAGTATCTAAATATGGATAAAAATTTTATTGTTTTTGAAACAAATAGACTAGATAAATTTCTTGCATCACAAATTGATGCATCAAGGAATCAAATAGAGCAACTTATAAAAAAAGAGTACGTAAAAGTTGATGGTAAAACAGTAAGTAAAACTGGCTTAAAATTAAAAGAGAATCAGATGGTTGAAGTTCATTTTCCTGAACTTGAGTTAAATCCAGTTAAAGATGAATTTTTTGTAAAAGAGTCTTTAAAAGACAAAAATGTAGAGATTATTTACGAAGATGAGCATATCTTAGTAATAAACAAACCTTATAATCTAACAGTTCATGATGCACCAAGTGTTAAAGATGCAACTTTAGTTGATTGGCTAAAATTAAAAAAAATCTCACTTTCAACTATTAGTGGTGAAGAAAGACATGGAATTGTTCATAGACTTGATAAAGGAACAAGCGGTGTTATGGTTGTTGCAAAAACAAACGAAGCACATTTAGGATTATCAAAACAACTAGAAGATAAATCAATGGGAAGGTACTATCTAGCAATCATTGATATGCCTTTAAAAGAAAATATTATTGTAGAAAAACCAATTGGTAGAAATTCAAATAATAGATTAAAAATGTCAATTGAAGAAGATGGAAGAAATGCAAAATCAGCTTTTTCAAAAATTGCATTAAGTAATAATGAAAAATTTGAATTAATAGCAGCAAAATTATATACAGGAAGAACACATCAAATAAGAGTTCACTTAAGTTCGATGAATAGGCATATACTTGGAGATAATTTATATGGTTTTAAGGGCGAATTAAATAAAATAAATAGATTTTATTTGCATGCTTATTATCTTTATTTAACTCACCCAATAACTAATGAGCAAATGAGTTTCAAAGCAAATTTACCCAAAGACATAAATGATTTCTTAAATAATAACTTCCAAAAGGAGAATATGCATGACACACTTAATGAAAGCTACATCATTAGCAGCTTTAATACTTCTATTTAGTGGATGTAATAATGTATTTGACGGTTTAAATACTCCTACTAAACCAAAAATAAATGAATCAATTGAAACTGTAGATTTTAATTCTATCAAATCAATTCCAGATATTGTATCTATTGGATTTGAATGGCAAAAAGTTAATGACCCAAAAGTAATTGGATATAACTTTTATAGAACAGATTTACAAAAAGATGGGAAAAGTCTAAAACTAGTAAAAACTATTGAAAATAGATATGCTACTCACTATGTAGATAAAGACTTAGAACCAAATACAAAATATGCTTATCAAATTTCAGCAAAAACTTCTGATGGTAGTGAATCAAGAACTACAGATGCATATATGGTACAAACACTTCCTCGAATTGTGCCTGTTAGTTTTGTTCAAGCAATTTCTGAGTTACCAAATAGAGTAAAACTATTGTGGAGACCGCATCAAGATAAAAGAATTGAATATTATAGAATTGAAAAATTCAATACGACTTTAAATGAGTGGATTCATTTAAAAACAGTTGATCAAAGACTTCAAGTTGAATACATAGATACTGGCTTAGATAATAATACAAGTTACAAATATAGAATAAAAGCATTTACTTTTAATCATGTTGAATCAGCACCAAGTCCTGTTGTTGTTGGAAAAACGAAAGCTTTACCATTAGATGTAACAAACATTAAAGCTTCAAATAATCAAACAAAAAAGATAAATATCTCATGGAATGCGTCAAATACAAGTGACATAATCAAATATGAAATTCATAGAAGTAGTTATAGTTCATTAGGGTTTAGCAAAATTGCAACTGTAAATTCTGATGTTTTAGAATATGAAGATAAGATTAATGATGATGGAAAATCTTACTATTATAGAGTAATTGCAATAGATAAAGATCACTTACAAAGTCCATTTAAAGGTAATGCTATTGAAGGTAAAACTTTAGGTAAACCTGCTAAACCTATATTAACATTAGGTCAAATACAAGGGAATAAAGCTATCTTAAATTGGAGAGCTGGAGATAATAGAGCTATTTCATATAATGTTCAAAAAAGAATTAGGCTTAACTTTTTTGAATACAAAACTTTAAATTTCAATAATATTAATGATTTAAGATTTGAAGATACTGATATTCTAAGTGGTGTAGAGTATAAATACTCAATTCAAGCAAATGATGAGTTTGGACTAGTTTCTGAAAGAACAGATGAAACATCATTAACATTACCAAAACTAAAATAAATTATGATAAGAAGATAAATGCCACATATAGTATTTGAAAAAAAAGAGTTAATTACTACTCCATCATCAAAAGATGGAGTAGACTTTAAGTTTATTGCTAAATCTTATAATTTTACACAAAAAGTAAGAAAAACTGAGTATAAAATTGCATTAGAAAATAAAGGGAAAGAGTTATTATTATCTTTAAAAACAAAAGATGATAATTTTATGATTAAAGCTGATAAAGTAACAAGAATTTCTCCTGTTACTGTTATGAAAAATGCTTTAAATGCATATGTAAATCTAAATGAATCAAATGTATTATTTACAAATACAAATAATTTAAAATTTAAAGAAGAAGCAAAAAATGAATATTTAAAAGATATTAACTATTTTGTTGATGATTTTAATACAGATAAAGAGATCCAAATAGAGATAGGATTTGGAAGTGGTAGACATCTTTTACATCAAGCAAAAGCAAATCCAAATATTCAATTTGTTGGATTAGAGATACACTATCCATCAATAGAGCAACTATTAAAACAACTTGAACTTCAAAATATTACAAATGTTTTAGTTGTAAATTATGATGCAAGACTTTTTATGGAGTTTATTGAATCAAATAAAGTTGGTAAAATTTTTGTACACTTCCCTGTTCCTTGGGATAAAAAGCCCCATAGAAGAATTTACTCAAATGAGTTTGTAAATGAAGCATTAAGAGTTCTTAAAATTGGTGGAACACTAGAGCTTAGAACAGATAGTAGAAAATATTTTGATTTTTGTACTGAAGTTTTAACAAACCTTCCAAAAGGAAGAATAACTATTGATATAAATAAAGATTTAGCAGTATCAAGTAAATATGAAGATAGATGGAAAAAACAAGGTAAAAATATTTATGATGTTGTTTTAGAAGCTTTTAACGAAGATGCAAATATTAATTTAGATTTTGATTTTTCATTTGATTTTAAAATAGATTATGAAAATTTATTAAAAATGATTCCAACAAAATCTATTATTGAAACAAACTATTTTATTCATGTTGAAGAACTTTATATTATTGAAAGTGCAAATAACTCAGGACTAATAAAATTAACAATGGGAAATTTTGACAGACCTGTAACAAAATATTTATATGTAAATGAAGGCAAGATTTCTTACTATCAAGGAAATCCACTTCCAACTAGCTCTAATATTAGTGCGCATAAAAAATTAAAAGAGATTTTAAATAAATGATAGAAGCTAAGAATATTTATCTTTCATATGATGATAATAAATACATTATAAAAAAAGGTAATTTTACTATCAAACCAAAAGAGTTTATCTTTATTGGAGGAAATTCAGGAAGTGGTAAATCAACACTTCTGAAATCTTTTTATGGAGATATTCCTTTAAAACATGGTAGTTTGAAAATAGAAAACCAAGAAGTTTTTGGAATAAAAGGCAAAAAACTTAGAGTTCTAAGAAAAGATATTGGAATTATATTTCAAGATTATAAACTAATCAATGAATATACTATTGAAGAAAATATCATGATACCACTTAAAATAAATGGATATTCACATGAAGTTTCAAGAGATCAAGCAAATAAGCTATTAGCACATGTAAGACTAACTCACAGAGCTGGTTATTATCCAAATGAGCTAAGTGGTGGAGAGCAACAAAGAGTTGCAGTTGCCCGTGCACTTGCACATAATCCAAAAATAATCATAGCAGATGAACCAACGGGAAATCTTGATGATTATTCAGCTGAAGTTGTATGGAATTTATTAAAAGGTGCAAACGAGCAATTAGGTATTACTATTGTTGTTGTAACACATAGAGTTCCTAAAAATCTAGGAATAAAGTTTAGACAATTATCTATTGAGGATGGAATTATATATGAGGTTTCTTAAAAATATTTTTGCTTTTTTAATTCCACTACTTTCAATGTTAATTACTTTTTCAATATTTTTATTAATAAATAACGTAGTTGAAAACTATAAATCTAAAATATCAAGGGATTATTCTATTGTAATAGTTACAAATACACCTTTAGTAAAAGAAAGTATTAATGAACTAGCAGGAATAAAAGTAGAAAATATTCAAACTTTACCAAATGATAAAATTATTACAAGTATAAAATCTAGTTTATCTGATAACTCAATAGAATTATTAAAACAAAAACTTCCAAATTTTTATCAAATATATTTAGAAATATTTCCTACAAGTAGTGAATTAGAAGAGATTAAACAAACTTTATTACAAAATAAAAACATAAGAAAAGTAGAAGTATTTTATAAAAATCATAATCAAATATATTTATTATTGTTACTACTTAATAGTGTTTCATTTATACTATTTTTTATAATTACCCTATTTGCCATAATCATAATAGCAAAACAAATAAAATTATGGTTTCATGAACATAGTGTTAAAATAGCTATTTTAAGGCTTCATGGAGCTTCTGTTTTATATAGTGCCTCGTCTATTCTAAATTATGCACTATTTAGTTCATTCTTAGCATTTGTAATTTGTGCACTATTTTTATTTTATGTTTCAAATAATATGACTGTTTTATTTCCTTTAGAATTACACGATATTATAGATATTAAAATAAATCTTTCTGTTGAATTAATGAAGATATTTTTACTATCATTTTGTATATCTATTTTTACAATATTTGGTGTTTTACTAAAGTACAAGATTAATAATGACTAAAATATTTTTTCTTCTGTTTTTAAGTACAAATATCCTTTTTTCTGCAACAAGTATTGATAAAAAAATCCAACAGAATAAAAAGATTTTAAATTCAAGTGCCCAAAAAGAACAAAGTACAAGTTTAAAAATAAAAGAGTTAGCAGATAAGATTGAAGCGCAAAATTCAAATATTATTACCCTTGAAAAAGATATAAAACAAGTTAATTCAGATATAGATGAACATCAAAAACTACTTGAAGATGCCAAAGAAAAACTAGATCAGCTTAAGTCTAAATCTTCTGAATTAATCAAAGAAAAATCAAGTAATGAAGAACAAATTGTTGATACAATAATTGAAGAATTTTCAATCTCAATTGCTTTAAAATTAGCTTCTGAGAATAGTTTACAAGAGTTAATTGATAGTGAGATATACACACTTTTATCACAACACTCAAAAGATAAGGTATTAAAATTAAATAACAACTATAATGCATTATCTACAAATACTAAATCTAATCAAAAAGATATAGATAAAATATCTTCATATATTCAAGATAGACAAAAAACAAAAGAGAAACTAACAAATCTAAAACAAAAACATTCAAGCTCTCTTGTTAGCTTAGAAGAACAACATAAATCTTATCAAGAAGAGTTAAATAAAGTTGCAAAACAACAAGATTCTTTAAAAAATCTTCTTGCAGAATTAAATATTTTAAAAGAAGAAGAGAATAAAAAAGCAGAAGAGCAAAAAAGAGAAAGACTACAGCAACTTCTTGCACAAAAAAAATCAGAAGCTAAAAAAAGTATAAGAGATGAAGAAGAAAATAAAGAAGATGAACAAGAAATTCAAACAGCTGAAGTTAGAAATCAAAGATATGCAAAAAATCTAAATTTAGATGTAAGAAAGATTGGCTCTTCAACAGATGGTGTAAAGATTGTAAAATATAAGGGTATAGCAACAATTGCTCCATTAAAATCTTTTAAAGTTATTAAAAATTTTGGAACTTATTATGACCCTGTTTATAAAATAAAACTATTTAATGAATCAATTGTTTTGAAAAGTGATGAACCAAAAGCCAAAGTTGTTTCTGTATTAAATGGAAAAGTTGTATATGCTAAAAAAAATGCTGGTATGCTTGAAAATGTTGTGATTATTCAACATGAAGGTGGACTTCATACTATTTATTCTCACTTAGACGAAATTTCACCTACTTTAGTAGTTGGAAAATGGATTAAACAAGGTTATGTAGTTGGGCGTGTTGATGATAGTTTAATGTTCCAAGCAACAAAAGATTCATCACATATTGACCCAAAAGATTTATTTAAAATATGAAGCTATTTATAGATGGTGATGCTTTCCCAAATCTTTTAAAACCTATTGTTTTAAGAGCCATAGAAAAACAAAAAATTGATACAATTGTAATTGCTAATAAAAAAATAAATATAGGTAGTTCTAATCATATAAAATATATAATTGTAAATCAAGGTGCTGATGAAGCAGATCATAAAATAGTTGAGATGCTAAATATAGATGATTTAGTAATAACAGCTGATATTCCACTTGCCGATAGAACTATTGAGAAAAATGCCCATGCAATTGATCACAGAGGCGCTATGTATACGCAAGATAATATAAAACAATATCTAGCAATTAGAAATCTAATGCAAGATATACGAGATAGCGGAGAGATAACAAAAGGCCCTGCTGCTTTTAGTCAAAAAGATGCTCAACAATTTGCAAACTCTTTAAATAGCTTTTTGCAAAAATATAATAAAAATTAAGGATTTCCCATTATTCTAATAGACCAATCAACAAAAAATCAATTCAGAATTTTTTGCAAAGAAAATAACATTCAAGATATGGATATAGCTGTTAAATACTTCACTGTATTTGGTGGATTAAACATAAAAATTGATACAACAAAACCTTTAATTGAATTAATTGAAAAACATATTTTAAACGATTATACAAATCTTAAATATGAAATCACAACAATATGTGGTGGATACAAAGTAGATCAAGCTATTTTAACAGGAATTGCTCAAGGTGATAGAAGAACAACAACTTCTTTTAAAAGAGCATTTGTAAGCTTTGAAGAAGGTAGTAGATGTGTTGAAAAGATAATTGATAGAGGAATCATTGAAATTGAATCTTCACAACATCATTTAGCAAAAAAAAGAGGTGATGATAAAGTTGCGAAAAAACTTCTTTTTACAGCTCCTTTTTTAAGATTTTGGTTTGCATTTGTATCTCCAATTTATAAAGGTATCAAAGAAAAAAATTATAAAGAGTTTTTTGAATTATATGAAAATAAAGAAGCAGAATTTGGTAACTTTATTTTTGAAGAACTTGCTATGGAATATATAAGAGATGCCTTTGTAGAAGATCCTATTAAACAATTTGGTAAATATTGGGATGAAAAAATAGAAATCGATTTAGTTGCAAAAACAACTACAGGAAAAATTATTGCTGGAAATTGTAAATATATAACTTCTAAACTGAAAAAAAATGAATTTAATAAATTAAAAGAAGATACAGATTCAATAGATTTAAAAGTAGATATTTATGTATTATTTAGTAAAAATGGTTTTTCAAATGAATTAAAATCACAAAAAAGTGAAACTCTAAAACTATTCACTCCAAAAAGTTTTAAACTACTATTAGCTTAATTCTTTTTAATAAAATAAGGTATATATAAATATACCTTATTTTTTTGCCCCTGTAAAAATAATTTCTACTAAAGTTCCTTCACTTGCCATATTAGCTTCAATACAAGCTCGTGCTGGTGGATTTTCTTTTGAAACCCATTCATCCCAAATAAAATTAAAATTAACAAAATCTCTAGAAATATCTTTTACAAATATTTCTGCTCTTAATAAATCATCTTTAGTAATTCCTGCTTCTTCGAATCTGCTTTGAGCTATTTCTAAAGCTCTTAAAGCTTGACCTTTAATATCAAGTGTTTTATCATCAGAAACGATTCCTGCAAAATATACAGTACCATTATGCTCTACGATTCTACTCATTCTTTCATTTACTTGTTTTCTTATTATCATATTTTTTCCTTATAAATTTTTAACAATAAAAAAAGGGAAATCTTTTAGAATTTCCCTTTTAATATTATTTAGATAGTTTTATTAAACTTCATTCATTCTTTTTTCAAACTCGGCATTTAACTCATCAAGTTTTGTTTGAGATACTTCAAGGGCTGAAAATTTAGTTTCAATATCTTTTTCATATTTATTGATATTTTTTAAAAGCTCAATAGATGAATTATTATCACCTTTATTTGAAGCTTTTGTTAATTCATTTTGATCATGATCCAAAAGTTCTTCTAATTTAGAGATTTCATTTTCAAGCTTCTCAACCTCTTTTTTAAGTGGTCCAGTTACTTTTGATTTTTCAGCAACTATTGCAGCTCTTAGTTTTTTGCTCTCTTTTTTATTTACTTTTACATTTTTTACTTTTTTTACTTCAACAACATCATCATCCCAACCAATTTTTTCTAAGAACTCATCATAAGTTCCATCAAAATATATTGCTTCATCATTTGCAAATATTATCAATCTATCACAAACTTCTCTTAGTAACTCTTCACTATGCGTTACGATGATACTAGAACCCTCAAAGGCTTTAATAGCTTTTGTTAAAGCTGCAATTGAATCCATATCAAGGTGATTTGTAGGCTCATCTAGGAATAATAGATTTACATCTTTTGCAATAATTTTTCCAAGCATTACCCTAGATTTTTCTCCCCCAGAAAGAAGAGAAATTTTCTTTTTAGCATTATCTCCAGAAAACATCATTAACCCACAAATACTTCTAATTACAGATTCAGGTAATTTTGTATTTGTTGAATGTATTTCATCCATAATTGTACTATTTAGATTTAAGTGAGAAATATTAGTTTGTCCAAAGTGTCCAAAAACTGTACTTCCATGATAATCAATAGTTCCACTTAAAGCTTTTAGTTCATTTGCAATTACATTTAGTAAAGTTGATTTTCCTTTACCATTTTTCCCTATGATTCCTAGTGTTTCACCTTTTTGAAGTGCAAATGAAATATTTTTAAATAAAATATTATCTTTTGAATATCCAAAGCTTACATCTTTTACTTCAACTAAAAATTTAGCAGGTGTGTCTTTAAAATTAAAATCAAATTTCAATGTAGCGTCATAACCAATGTCTTCTAAAACATCCATTTTTTCTAAAATTTTAACTTTTGATTGAGCAAGTGCTGCTGTTGAAGCTCTAGCTTTATTTTTTGCAATAAACTCTTCAAGCTCTTTGATTTTTTTATCTTGAGCTATTTTTTGTTTTTCATGGTGCTCTTCATTACTTGCTAATTGCTCATAAAACTTCTCAGTTCCACCTGCAATCATATATGCATTTCTTCTAATAATTCCCATTGTATGTGTACAAACACTGTCCATAAACTCTCTATCATGGGTAATTAAAATTACTTCACCTTCAAAAGTTTTCAAAAATGCTTTTAACCATCTAATAGACAAAATATCCAAGTAGTTTGTTGGCTCATCTAGAAGTAGCATATTTGGTTCAGTTAATAGAAGTTTTGCAAGGTTGATTCTTATTTGGTAACCACCTGAAAATGATTTTGGTGCTTTTTCTAAATCTTCATGTGAAAATCCAAGACCAAATAAAATTTTCTCAACTTTATAAATACTAAATTTATCATCTTCAGCAAGGGCAAGTGCTGTTTCATCAACTAGTGTTTTTTCTGTAAAATCAAAGTATTGTTTTAATGCTCCAATTTTATAGTTTTTAGGAATCATTACTTCACCACTATCAGCTTGTTCTTCATTAAGAATTAACTTAAAAAGTGTAGATTTACCACTACCATTTCGTCCAACTAATCCTATTTTATTACCAGAATTTAGTCTTAAGTTTAGTTCACTAAAAAGCTCATTTGGTCCATAGCTTTTTGATACATTTGAAAGTTCTATCATATTTCTCTTTTTTGTGTTTTATTGTATTTGTTTAAGGGTGCAATTATACGATATAGTGGGTTATATACTAATTAGGAAAGAAGGAATATAACCCTAAGTTTTTATATATTTATTTTTTCTTACTAATAATCCATGTTTTTGCTTCTTCAAAATTATCAAAAGGAAAACTTTTAATTTGTGCTTCTACAAAATGCCTAGCAATTAGCTCAACAAAATCACCAATCATGCTATCACTTACAAAAGCAACTTTTGATATTTTCTTATGATGAGAGTTAATAAATTTTAGATGAGTAATTAACGCAGAAAAAGAATCCCATCCAGGAAATCTCTTAACATAAATAATAATACCTTTTAAATTTCCTGTATTTTCGATAAATGGATCAATTATATCTCGTGCAGATGTAAAATCACTTTCACTCAATGCTCCATTTGGTTTTAAAATAGCAATAGAATCTTTCTCATTTAAATGTACTTGAATCATAATTTTTCCTTTTTTAATAAATCATATTTTCTATATATTAATTATACTACTAAAAAAATCATTTTTCTTGATTCGAAACAAAAAAAAAGGTAAGAAGATTTAACTTCTTACCCTTTTTTATTATTTATATTTTCTAAAAATTAGTGTAAATCAGCATTTAATTTAATTTCTCTAGTACTTCTCATAGCAATAGTTTGCCCTGTTGAAGAATTTACTCTAAAGTGAACTCCATTTACTCCTTGGAAATCACTTCCTTTCATAACTGTTGAAATCTCTTTACTTGGATTAATCTCTTTTAATGCAGCAACTGCTTTTTCAGATAATGCAATTTTAGTTCCAGGTAAAATTGTAACACCAGCATCTAAAATACAACCATCACCAATTGCAGTTCCTGTACAAGAGTTTGCACCTAATAATGTATTTTCTCCAATAGAAACAGGTACTCCATCAGTTCCTGAAAGAACTCCAAGAATTGAAGCTCCACCACCAACATCAGATCCAGCACCTACAACAGCTGATGAAGAAATTCTTCCTTCTACCATTACTGAACCTAAAGTTCCAGCATTAAAGTTAATATAAGCAGCACCAGGCATTACAGTTGTTCCAGCTGCTAATTGTGCTCCCATTCTAACTTTTGAAGTTTCTAAGATTCTTGTATTATCAGCAGGAATCACGTGTTGTAAAAATCTTGGGAATTTATCAACCATATCAATAGTTGGGTATTTTCCAGATAATTTTAATACGATTTCATTTGCTCTTAGCCAGTCAAGTTCAATTGGTTGATTTCCAACCCAAGCGCAGTTGTGTAATTTACCAAATGCACCATTTAAGTTAAGACTTCTTAAAGCTGCTTTTCCAGTTGAAAGTGCATATAGTTTTAAATATACAGCTTCTGTACTTTCAGGAGCAGCATCATCAAAAATAAATACAACTCTATAATCATCAGCACCTAATCCTGAATCAATTGGAAGTGAAGCAAGTGTTGATATAACTTGAACATTTTTATGTGCATCACCTTTAGCTTCAGGGATAAATGGTCTAAAAGCTTCAATACAAGAAGTTAAAAACTCATCTGAAATATTACATACTAATTCAGATTTTGAAGTATCTACATTCTCTCCTGCTACTTTTAAAGCGTTTAATAATACTGCTGCACTTCCAAAATTCTCATTCCAATTTATTAAAGGGAAAGTTGCTTGTAAAATTTTATCTTTATTAATTTGTCCTCTATCTACTTTTGCAATACCAAATCCAATTGGATTTTTGTACCATGATTGAGATTGAATATCATCTACTAATTGTTTAAATTCATCTTTTGTATAAGCCATTATTTCTCCTATTATTTTTGGGTATTGTACAACAAAGAAGACTAATTTTAGGTTAATTCATAAGAAGAAATTATAAATTTCTTAGTAAATAGTATCCATATCTATTGAAGCATTGGGGCTTTGAATAGAGTGTAAAGCTGTTAATAAAGCTTTTACATTTGATGAACGAAGAATGATTTCATATCGATATTTATTTGCCATTTTGAATATTGGGCTTTGACCAAAACCAACTACTTCTATATCTTTATTTGCTTTTAAAATTCTAACATAAGAGTCCATTTCATCTTTAATTTTAAGACCATTTACATGGGAAAAAGTAACCTTTGCCATTTTTAAAAACGGTGGATAAAGTTCTTCTCTAAATTGAAGTTCTGATTCTAAAAACTCTTGATAATTTGATTCATTTAAATAGTGATTAAAAAACTCTTCATTTTTTGTTTGAATAATTACTTCACCCTCTCCTTTTCGTCCACTTCGCCCTGAAATTTGAATAAGAAGTGATAGTGCTTTTTCCCTTGATTTATAAGAATTCATATTTAAGACAGAGTCAATACCAAGAACCACTGCAAGGCGAACATTATGATAATCATGCCCTTTTGAAAGCATTTGAGTTCCAACTAAAATATCAATTTCACCTTTATTAAATTCATTTAAAATGGTTTTTAATTGATTGTTAGTTTTTATTTTATCCCTATCAAATCTTTTTACAATTTTTTGCGGAAAAATCTCTTTTAATTCCTCTTCAATTTGAGCAGTTCCAACTCTTAAATTATGTATTATTCCTGTATTACAAGAAGGACAAGAATCAGGAATTTGTTGAGCATAACCGCAGTAATGACATTTTAGAGCTAAATCATTTTTATGTAGACTCATAGAAACAGAACAATAAGGACACTCAACTGATTTTCCACAAGATGTACAAATCTGATATTTGAAGTTTGCCCTTGTTGGTAAAAATACAATTACTTGATTTCCACCATTTATTGTATTTGAAATCTTATTTATGATTTTGCCTGATAAATTACCATCACTATCATCAAAACTATAAGTTTTTTTTGTAGTATGATATGTTTCGTCTAGTCTAAAAAAAGGTATTTTATGAAAAGAACTAGCACTTACAGTGGCACTTCCTAAAATAAGTTGAATATCATATTTTTTAGCTATATAAATACACAAATCTTTTGTATGAAATCTAGGCTTTGAATCACTTTTATATGATTCATCATGCTCTTCATCAACAACAATTACCCCAAGGTTTGAATATGGTAAAAATAAAGCAGATCTAGCTCCTGCAATTAGTTTTATACTTCCTTCTTGTAAACCTTTTAGAATTTCAGTTTTTTTCTTTGTTGTGATTTTAGAGTGCCAAATAGCTACATTTTTATCAAATACTTTTTCTAATCTTTTTTGCATTTGAGGAGTTAGAGAAATTTCAGGCATTAGTAAAATTGCTTGTTTATTCTCATTTAAATGCTCTTCAATTATTTTTATATAAACTTCTGTTTTTCCAGCACCTGTATTTGCAAATAAGAGTGCTTGTTTTTTTTCTTCTAAAAACTCTTTTGCTTTTTCTTGTTGAGTTGATAACTCTATTTTACTATCAAATTTTATCTCTTGATCTATATTTGTTATATCTTTATTAAAAGTGTGATAAACACTTAATGCCTCACCTAAAGAGCATACATAATATTGAGATACAAAGTGAGCAACTTGAAGCATTCTTTCATCATAAAATTCATTTGAGACTTCTGCAATATTTGTACATTTAAAAGTTGGTTTATCAACCTCTTTTATAATAACAGCTTCATTTAGGCTTTTTCTTTGTTGAATTTTTACAAGAACTTTTCTTCCTTTATCTATTTCATTTTCACTTTGATAAGTAAGATTAGATAATGGAGATTTTAATAAAGCTACTTCATAATAATACATTATTCTATCTCCTTACAGATTTCTTCATCACTTTTACATATGATTTTTTCATCTTCTAAAGAAAATGAAATACTTTTAGCATTTGAAAGAAAAAATTCATAAGATTTTTGAGATATTTTTGCCCATTTTCCAGCTTTTCTTTCATTTGAATCTGTTGATATTATTGAAAAATCTATTATATTTGAAAATAGTTTTTCATCTTTTTTATTTATAGATGCATCATCTAATTTTATGATTTTATCACCATTTGATAATAATATATTTTTACTTTTTTGCTCACTTAAAGCATTTTGAACTAAAGATAGTTCAGATTTTAAAATAGATATGTTTGAGTTATAAGTTATTGTATTAAATTTAGGAATAGCAAAAGAAGTTATAATTGCAAGTAAAACAATTGCAATTATAATTTCCAAAAGAGAAAAACTTTTAATTTTAAAACCTTGCTAGTTTATTTGTTATGTCTTCTACATCTTTTTTAAAGATATTGTACTCTTGGGATAATCGTATATAAGCTGCCAATAAATCTCTAGTATCATTATTTTTACTTAAATCTAGATATTTACTAAGCTCCTTATAGATTTTTTCATCAACATTTATAGTATAAGCCATATTATTTATATGAAATGTTACCTCTTTATTCACCCTTTTGTGCCTTTATCAATGTTAATGTACTATCAATTCTTAAAAACATATCTTGATTATTTCTAACTAATTCATCATTATCATTCTTAATTTTATCTAATTCTTGAAGTAATGATTGATTCTCCAATCTTAACTTCTCATAATCATGAATTAATTTATCAATTTTACTATTTAATGTTTCTATTATTTCCATAAAAAGATTTTATCTAAAATTTCCTAGTATTCGGACTTAAATTATGCGCTTTATTATATTTTTTTCTCATTTATAAAAATTTTTGCTACTTCATACAACATTGCAACTGATTTCCCCCATTGTGAGTAATCATTTACATCTTCTAAGTCTATTCCAAAGCTTGCTGATATTTTTTTCATTAAATTTTGTTCATTTAAATTAAAGTTATGATCAATATGTATTAAAATCATTAGCTCTAAAATAACAATTTTTTTGCTAGCTTCTGATTTAAAATCTTTTAAAATACCCTCTAAACTGAAATTATCAGCATCAAAAGAGTCTAAATTCTCAATTCCCATTTCAGAACAATACTCTAAAATAATTTCTTCTTCTCTTTTTCCGTATTTGCTGTCAATTCTTGCAAGATAGTGTGCTAGTTGTAAAAAAGAAAACTTCTCTTTTGATTGTAATTTCATTAATAACATTATTGTTTCCTAAATATATGTGTGTTTAAATATTATAATAGTAAAAAGTTAACGATGAATAAATGGATTATCGCCCTAAAAAAGGGAAAACTGTCAATAATCCAGAGATTATAAATTCTATAGAGATAGAAGCTAATATTAAGCCCATAATTCTTGATATAATATTTAAACCAGTAATTCCTAATTTTTTAGAAATATAGCTAGACATCTTTAATGTAAGATAAATATATGAAGAAATTACGATAATAATCAAACTCATCATAAACAAGTGAAAAATAGTATCAGATTTTTGTGCAAAAATGATTATTGTAGAAATTGCTCCAGGTCCAGCAATTAGTGGAATTGCTAAGGGAACTACTGCTATTTCTTTTACATTTACACTTTTTTTCTTAGCTTCTTTTAATTCACTTTTTGTATTTTTTGCTTTTGGTGTTTTTGCATTTATCATATTAATTGACATTAATAAAAGCAAAATTCCACCTGCAATTTTAAAAGCTGGAATTGATATTCCAAAAATAAGTAAAATATACTGTCCAATCCAAATGGAAACTAATCCAGCAATACATGCGGCAATTGAAGCAGTTCTTGCTGTCTCTTTTTTCTCTTCATATGTATTATTTGAAGTTAAAGAGACAAAAATAGGAATTGCCACAAAAGGTGAGAAAATTGACATTAGTCCTATTGAGATTTGTATATAATCAGAAAGAGATAACAAGTAAAACCTTTATATTTTTTTATGCACCAAGATATTTTGCCCTAATTTCATCAGAGTGAACAAGTTCACTTCCCTTACCTTCTAAAGCAATTTCTCCATTTTCCATAACATAGGCCCAATCTGAGATTTCTAAGGCTGCAAAAGCATTTTGCTCAACTAATAAAATAGTAATCCCTTCTTCTTTTAATCTTAAAATTGTTTCAAAAAGTTCACCAATAATTTTTGGAGCAAGACCAAGTGATGGTTCATCCAACATCAAAAGTTTTGGAGAACTCATTAAGGCTCTAGCAATTGCAAGCATTTGTTGTTCTCCTCCACTCATTGTTCCTGCTAATTGATGTCTTTTTTGTATAAGTCTAGGAAAAAGTTTTAACATATCTTCTTGAAGTTCTTTATATTTATCATCATTGTTAAAAGCACCCATTCGCAAGTTTTCTTCAATTGTAAGATTTTGGAAACATCTTCTTCCTTCAGGAACCAAGGCAATTTTATTTTGAATTATTTTGTGAGTTTTTAGGTTTGAAATATCTTTATCTCTAAAAAGTATTTGACCTGTTTTTTTTACATCATTAACAATTGATTGTAAAGTTGATGTTTTTCCAGCACCATTTGAACCTACTAAAGATACAATTTGTCCCTCTTTTACTTCAAAATCAATTCCTCTTACAGCTCTTATAAGCCCATAATACACTTCTAAATTTTTTACTTTAAGCATGTTTAAAATCTCCAAGATAGGCTTTTATAACCTCTTCATCTTTAATAGCATCTTTAATATCACCTTCAAAGATAGTTTTTCCATAATCTAAAACCATAACCCTATCACATAGTTTATTTACAAACTTCATATCATGTTCAATTAATAAAATAGTGATATCAAACTCATCTCTTATTTTAAAGAAAAGTTCAGCTAATTCATTTGTTTCATTTGGATTCATACCAGCTGCTGGCTCATCTAAAAGTAAAAGTTGAGGATTAGCTGCAAGTGCCCGTGCAATTTCAACTTTTCTTTGCTGACCATAAGAGAGTGAAGTTGCCATTTCATCTGCAAACTCTGCAATTCCTAAAACTTGCATAATCTCAAAAGCTCTTTGTCTTACTCTTTTTTCTTCTTTAAAAAACCTTGGTAGTCTTAAAATTGCTTCAAAATATGTATATGAAGCTTGATAATCAAAACCTATTAAGATATTTTCTAAAACTGTCATTGACTTAAAAAGTCTTATATTTTGGAATGTTCTTGCAATTCCTCTATGTACAATTTTATGAGGTTTTATACCATCAATTTTTTGACCATGAAATTTAATTGACCCCTCTGTTGGTTCATAATTTCCAGTAATGATATTAAACATCGTTGTTTTACCAGCACCATTTGGACCAATTAATCCATAAATCTCTTTTGCTTTTACATGAAATGAAGTATCTTTAATAGCAGTTACTCCACCAAATTTTTTAGTTACATTGCAAACTTCTAAAATCATTTGTTTGCCTTTTTCTTTTTAAATAAATCTTTTAACTCTTTTTTACCCATAAGACCTTCCCTTGCAAAAAGCATTACAACTATTAAAATTAAAGAGAAAACAACCATTCTCATTCCTGGCATTGCATCTGTTTGAATACCCATAAAATCCATAGGTTCGTCTAAGAATCTCATCCACTCTAAACCTGCCATTACAAATATAGTTCCTAAAATGGCTCCCGTTGTACTTCCAAGACCACCTAAAACGATGATAATTAATAATTGGAATGTTAAGAAGAATGTAAATAAATCAGGACTAATTGATGTAAGAAGAGCAGCAAGTAATCCACCACCAACACCTTCAAAAAATGCTGAAGTTGTAAATGCTAAAGTTTTAATTTTAAATGTATTAATACCCATAGCAGTTGCAGCATCTTCATCATCACGAACAGCTTTCATAGCACGACCAAATTTTGAATAGATAATATTTAATATTGCCATTACTGTAAGTATTGCAATTCCACCTGTCCAGTAAAGATTTGAATACTCAGGAATATCATTTATACCTAAAGATCCATTTGTTATTTCTGGAGAATTAATAGCTAAAATTCTAATAATAAATCCAAAACCAAGTGTAACGATAGCAAGATAATCACCTCTTACTCTAAATACAGGAAAAGATAAAGATAAGGCTAATAAAGCTGAAATAACACCTGATAAAATCAATGCCCACAAGAAGTTTGTTTGTAAAGCTAAAACCCAAGGATATGGATCTTCAATATAATATTGATACTCCATAGCCTCTGCATCAACTAATAAAATTGCCGTTACATAAGCTCCAATTGCCACAAATCCATTTGGTTCTAGTGAAAACTGCCCAGTTACACCGTTTATTAGGTTATAAGAAACCGCAAGTATTATAAAAATTGCAACATTGTTAATGATTCTAACTGTATATTCATCAAAAAAGTTTTGAGCAAACCATGTAAACCAAATAGCCGTTATAATAATTGCTAGATTTATTAATCTTTGTTTTGTAAAAATTATATCTTGAACCATAATTAAAACCTACTCTTTTCTAAATCTTGACCCATAATTCCAGTTGGTTTAAATAGTAATACTAAAATTAAGAAAATAAATGCAAAGGCATCTTTATATCCTCCCATTTCAGGGAAAAAAGCAATTACAACAACTTCAGTAAATCCAATAATAAATCCACCAAGAACAGCACCTGTAACTGATCCAATTCCACCAACAACAGCTGCTGCGAATGCTTTAAGTCCAACAAGAACTCCCATCATAGGCTCAACAGAAGGATAATTAACAGCCCAGAAAATTCCACCAACAGCTGCAAGTCCTGAACCTAAACCAAATACTAAAGCAATAATAGTGTTTGCATCAATTCCCATTAAATTTACTGTTTTAATATCAAATGATAGTGCTCGTATTGCCATACCATATTTTGTTTTATATAAAACATATAAAATACCAAGAAGTAATATTAAAGTAACAATTGGAACCATTATAGAGGCAACTGAGAATGTAACACCTGCAACATTAAAAATATTTTCCATATATTCAGGAACTGGAAATGCTCTTGGAACTCCACCTACAAATACAGTAAAGGCGTTTTCTAAGAAAAAAGAAATACCAATCGCAGTGATTAATAAAGAAATTTTTGGAGCTTCACGTAAAGGTTTATACGCGATTTTATCCATTAACATACCCAAAGCAGCAGATAAAGTAACCGCTAAAAGTACAGTAACAGGGAAAGGTAAATCAAATACTGCCATAAAAGTATAAGCTAAAAAAGCACCTACCATCATAATATCACCATGTGCAAAGTTAATTAACCTTAACACACCGTAAACCATAGTATAACCAATAGCAATTAGGGCGTACATACTTCCTAAGCTAAAACCGTTTACCATCTGTTGCATAAACGTTAATATATCCATTAAATCTCCTGATTTATCATCTAAAATATTGCAATAGTAAAAACAACTTTTATTAATTTTACTATTGCAAAAAAAAGTCTAACAAAATAATTTGTTAGACTTTAAAAGTTTTTATTAAAATTAAGGGTTAACTGTAGCTTTAAATACAGCTTTTCCATCTTTTATTTCTTTAATAACAGCAGATCTAGTTGCATTACCTTCATTGTTGATTGTAATTTTACCAGATACACCATCAAATGCAGTAGTTTTTTTGATTTGCTCATTAATACAAATAGAATTTGTTGGGTCTTCACATCTATTCATTGCATCAATTAAAACATTATAAGTATCAGCTCCAAGTGCAGTAAAAGAGTTCATCTCTTTATTTCCTGTTTCTTTTTCATGATAAGCTACGAAATCAGCTGATTTTTGTGATGGAGGATTTGTATAATCAAAGAAATCTGTAAACATATAACCATTTACTGAATCTCCACCTAAATCAATAAATGTTTGATTTGCAACACCATCTCCAGAAAACATTGGTTTATCTAAACCTAATTGTTTAGATTGTCTAGCAATCATAGAAGCTTCTGGGTGATATAAAGGTAAAAACATAAAGTCTGGATTTGTTTCTTTGATTTGAGAAACTACAGCTTTAAAGTCTTTGTCACCTGAAGTAATTTTGATAGTTTTTACAATTTTCCCACCATTTTTCTTGAAAGCTTGATCAAATGCTTTTGATAATCCTAAAGAATAAACTTGAGATTGATCAACGATAACAACAGCAGTCTTATATCCTTGATCTTTTGCAAAGTTTGCAACAACCTCACCTTGGAATGAATCTGTAAAACAAACTCTATTTGCGAATTCTCTTTTTTCAGTTAATTTATCATTTGTAGCAACAGATGCAATTACAGGAATCTGTTTTTTATCTGCAATTGCAATAGTTTGAGCAGTATTTGTAGATGTTAATGCACCTAAGATAGCAACTACATTATCAGAAGAGATTAATCTAGTTGTTGCATTTGCAGTTTCAACTTTATCACCTTTATTATCTAGTAAAACAATTTTAATTGTATCACCATTTTTTAATGTTGGTTGTAACTTATTAGCTAATTCCACACCTAAATTTGTAACTTGTCCATAAGCTGCTAATGGTCCTGACATTGGCATAACTGCACCAACTTTGATCTCTTTTGCCATAACAACACTACAAGTTAATGCTGATGCTAATGCAATGCTTAAAATTTTTTTCATTCTTTCTCCTTAATTAATTTTACATAATCTACAACATTCTAACATAAGAATATAAAATAATTATGAAAAAGAACTAGTAAATTATATAAAAGTTATACATTTTATATCTTTTCTAAATTAAAAAATACAATTTTTTCCTTTTTCTTTTGCTTTATAAAGAGATTTATCTGCTCTTTTAATCATCTCTTCAATTGACTTATCATTTTCATTAAACTGTGAAATTCCAATGCTAACTGTATATAAAAAAATTTTATCTTTATTATAAATAATAATTGAGTCTATAAGTTTTAAAGCTACAGCTTTTGCGTTTTCAATATTTGTATTAGGTAATAAAATCAAAAATTCATCACCTCCAAATCTTACTATTAAATCATTTTCTCTAAGAAGATTTTTTGATATGTCCACCAAACTTTTAATAACATCATCCCCTACTTTATGACCATAAGTATCATTTATAATTTTGAAATCATCTAAATCAATCATCAATAAACTTAAATCAGTTTTTTCTCTTTGATTTATTTTTAGATATTCAATTGAAAATTCATTTAAATATCTTCTGTTATACGCACCTGTTAAAGAATCAGTATTTGCAAGTTTTTCTTGATACACTCTTTTTGTTTCTTCAAGAATAAGTTTATTTGTACGAGAATCCAACTCTTTTACTAAACTATTAAAATTACTGCTTAATTTATCAATTTCATAAATCCCACAAGATTCTAAATTTTTAATATCTTTATTTTTAGCTATATTTTTAGTCATATCAATTATTTTTAATAAAGGGTTATTAATTTTTGATACAAATAATTTTGCTTTGGTATGTAAGAAAAAGAAAAAAATTACATAAAATATAAAGATTCCTATAATAATTAAAAATCCTAATTTACTATAATAATTCTCTAATTCTTTTATATTTTTTAAAATTTCTGATTCATTTATTAATGAGATGGTATACCAAGAGGTTTTATTTATTTTAGTTGCAAAAAATAAATATGTTTCACCTTTTAAATTTATTTTTTCAGAATAGTCTTTATTTTCAATTATTTTTTTGAAATTTTCTACAATATTTTTATTGGGATAATTTAGCATTGAAAATTTATTTGGTTTAGAAATAGTAAAATTTATTTTTTCATCTATTTTATATTTATATTCTTCTAATTCTTTAATATCTAAAATAGGTTCTATTTCTTTTGACATAGCAATAATTTTTCCATTATTATTTATAACAAAAGATTTTCCATCATATGGTAACCTCATATTTAAGAATTCACTAATAAAACTATTCAAAGAGATATCAATTCCAGTTACACCTTCTAATTTATTTTTATTATAAATAGGAACAATAGCACTTAATAGCCAGCCCTGTTTTGCTGGATCTAAATATACATCAGTTAAAACTACTTCTTTTTTTGGATTAAATTTTTCATCAGCTAAATAATAAAAATTATAATTTTTCATTTTTATATCAGCAGGAAATACATCATAGACATTTTTCAAAAATGGATAATATCTACTATAGTCAAGATGAGAGTTATAATATATGGCAACTATATCTTTATCATGAGTTAGCAATGTTTTAAAAGTTAAATCAAAAATTTCACTTTCTATTAATTCTTTTTTTAATTCTTCTGTAATGTTAGTTTGATTTGAAACGACAAGGGAAGATCCACCATTATCATGTAACTTATAATACATTCCATTTTTTGCATAATCAAATGTTGGATTTTTAATTAGATTGTATTTACTATTATTTTCAAAAAAATCTTGATGTTCTTGTTGCAATATCTTAGCAATTGTTTCTAATCCATCAATTTTATCATCCATTAGTTTTGATTTCTCATTTACTAATTCATATGTATTGGATTTTATATCTTTTAAAATTAAATCTATACTTTTTTCTATTATATTATTGTTAACTGTAAAATAAATAATGACCAATACTAATTCAATAAATAAAATAGAAGCCAAAGAAGTTTTTAAATAATTTTTGTATATTAATTTTTCTAATGTTATATTTTTCATTTTAAAGCCTTTTATTAGAGGTCTTCATTAGAATAATAGCATATTAAAATGAAAAAAGAAACTAATAATAAATATCATACTCAATTAATAATTTAATAAATAATTATTCCATTTCTAATGACATCAGAAACATATCTTCACCATCAATAACTTTTATATTTACACTTTGGCATGATGGACATGAAAATTCATGTTTTTCTAAAGTAGAAGTAGTATTACAATCAAAACACTCAATGACTATTTTTTGATGGTTTATAATAAACAAAGCATTATGACAGACTGTTTGTTCTTTAAAAGTATCAAAAGCTGTTTGAAGTAAATCAGGCTCAACACCACTTAAAACTCCAATTTTTACTATTACTTTTGTAACCTTTTTTGCTTCATTTACTCTTGCGTGTTCTTCACAGCTTTCTAAGAGTGATTGAACTATTGAATATTCATGCATTTATATCCTTTAATCTTTTTGGTGTATTTTGTGGTTTTATTTTATGTACAAAGTCATATCTTAGGGCATGAAAAGAGCTTGATTCATTCCAAAACTCATCATACATGATTTGAAGTTCATTCTCTTTGCACTCTTGCATATATGAATAGTTTTCTTCTAATTCATCTTTTTTCTTATCTATAAAATCTTCATAAAAATCATCATCAAGTAAGTTTTGGCAAAACTCTTCTAGTTTTGATTCATACTCTTCATGTGAAAATACCTCATCTATCATATTTATCTTTTTTGCATAATTTGAGTTTATTGGTAGGCAGTTTTCTACTAACTCTTTTGCTTTTTTCTCCCCTACTCTTTTAGGTAAAGAGTAAGTATGATATTCACTACCACTTAAACCCATAGTTTTATAATGTGGATTAAAAATCACGCCCTCTTTTGAAACAGCAAAATCACAAGCAAGTCCTAAAAACACTCCACCAGCTCCTGAGTTTTTAGCAAATGATGCAACAGTTATGATTTCATCACATTGTAAAACTGCTTTTACAGCTTCATTCATAGCGTTTATATTACTCCAACCATCTTCACCTTGCTTCTTACTATCTTCCAGTATATTTAGATGTATTCCATTTGAAAAGAAATCATCTCCACCCATCAAAACTAAAATTTTGCACTCTTCTTTTAGATACTCTATTGCATACTTTAGTTTTATACACTGTTGTGAGTTCATAGCACCATTATGAAAGTTAAAGTATAGATATGCAATCTCATCTTGCCTATGCACTCTTAACTCATAAAAGCTCTTTCTATCATCTTCTATTACAAGAGGTATCCTTTTCTCTTCTATACCTTTTATCTTATCTTTTAATACATAAGTAGCTGGAAGTTTAAATGAACCTAACTCTTTAATCTGTGATATCCAAATAGCTCCATCAATAGTACCTATACAAATAGCTCCATCTCTTTTGGCTATTAGCTCTTTTGGTTCTCCTTTTAAAGTATCTTCCTCATAAGCACTAAACAAATAACACTTCACTCCTAAAATCTCATCTAAAACTCCAGGAGCTGAATCTGACATATTTATCTTTTTTATTATCTCTTTAGTACTGTCTTTTTGCCAATCTATCTTTCTATCTTCTTGACTTAGGTTTTTATGTATGGGATTTAGTATTTGTTTTATTGCTACGAAGTTTTTATCTTGATAGTTTTTTAAAAACTCTTCCATAGCTTTTAGAGTTGCTTGTGTTACTTCATTTCTATATAGTGAAGCTTTTGGACAAACTCTAAGTGAAAATGTAACTTGTGAGTATATATCTCCACCATCTAAAACTTCATTTGCTTTTAGTATTACAACTGCCCACTGTTTTACTTCATCATTTATGGCATTATCAAGTGAGTTATGACCCCTATCTCCTATGATTCCTGGATGAAGTACAAATGTAGGATAGTTTTCAAAGATTTCACTTGGAATAAACTGTTTTAAAAATGGACAAAATACAATATCAGGTTTTATATCTTCCACTGCTTCTATCATCAACTCTTTTGAAATAGCAAATTTTATATATACAGTATGCTCTAACTCTTGAAGTTTACAATATACACTTTGAGATAAGCTATTAAAAGATGAGATGATTAAAAGTATTTTCATATATGCTATTTACTCTTCTAACAAATTCTTGGTAATAACTCACCAGTTGGAACATCTAAAAATCTTTTAGTTCCCCATTGGCTATTTAGTATTACTCTTTGTTCGTATTGTTGTGTTACTTTACCTATGATTGAAGCTGTTTTTGAATACTCAAATGTTTGTAATACTTCTAGTGCTTTGTTTGCATCTTCATTTGGAATTGCTAGTACAAATGTACCCTCATTTGCTAAACTTAAGCTTTCAAAACCTAACATCTCACAAATACCTTTTACCTCATCACAAACAGGTATTTTTTCTTCTTCTATTTCTATACAAATATCTGATTGTTTTGCCCACTCATTTAATACAGCACTTACTCCACCTCTTGTGGCATCTCTTAAAGCTGTAATTTTAATACCTGAATCAATAAGAGCTTTTACTTGTGGATACAGTGAAGCACAATCACTTTTAAGAGATGTTTCTAAATCCATTCCTTCCCTTGCTGCAAATATAGTAGCACCATGAGCTCCAATGTCCCTACTTACAAGGATTAAATCATTTTCAGTTATATTGTTTGAGCTTATACCTTTATATAAAATCTCTCCAATACCAGTAGTATTTATAAAGATTTTATCAACAGCACCTTTTGGAACTACCTTTGTATCTCCACTTACAACAATCGCTCCATTTACTTCAAGCTCTTCTTTCATACTCTTTACAATCTTTTCAAGCTCTCGTATTTCAAAACCTTCTTCTATAATAACTGAACAAGTAAGATACTTAGGTTTCGCTCCCATCATAGCTAAGTCATTACAAGTTCCACAAACAGCTAGTTTACCTATATTTGCACCATTGAAAAATAAAGGACTAACTGTAAATGAATCTGTACTAAAAGCTAAAGTACCATTTTGTATAACTGCTGCATCTTCGCTTTTACTTAGTATGTCATTTTTAAAAGCTTTATAAAAAACCTTTGTTATAAGCTCATTGTTTTCAGCTCCACCGTTTCCATGTGCTAATGTTATTGTTTTACTCATTTGTTTTCCCTACTCTTAGAATATTTTTTACTTCCACCCATTGAAGTTTCTATTGGATATTTCGCTTCATTTTTTGTCATCTTTCTCATAATGGCATCTTCAAGATTAATATCTAACTTCATACAAAGTCTAAGAAGATATATAGCCACGTCTGCCACTTCTTCTTTTGTATGCTCTAATACATCAGCTGGTAAGTTTAAAGATTCTTCGTGATTCAACCATTGAAATATTTCATTAAGTTCACCAACTTCACCTGTCAATGCCATAACTAGATTTTTTGGATTATGAAAGCTTTCCCAGTTTCTATCATCTGAGAATTTTTGGATTCTTTGTTCTATTTTTTCTATGTTCATTATTTCATTTTCCTATTCTTCTTCCAATAATTTTTTAAACTCTTCTTTATTTGGTAATATAGTGAGACCAGCTTAACTCAAATTTCCGAGACACTGTCTCTGATTTTTGAAATACTAAATAAAATCTTCTCATATTTTCTAAATTATCAACAGAAAATCCTTTACCAAATTCCTTAATAAGTTCTACAGATAAAAGTTTTAATAAAGACTTTCCATATTCTTCTTCAACTATTCTTTTACCTATTTGTATATTCATATTTTTTATCCTAAACTATTATTTAAGTGAACTAAATATTGATAAATCTAATTTCCAATGTCTACTTCTATTTTCTATATTCATATCTCTATATATTCGAAAAGCTTTTTTGTAACCAAAGCTCTAGCGTTCTATCTGGAATATATATCACATCAGCATTTTTATCACAAATCTCTTTTTCATATAGTGCTTTTATAGCTGATTGAAGTGTTTGTTTTTTGATATTAAACTCATTTAACACTTCTTGTGTATATATCTTACTTTTGTATTTTGATAAAATTTTTAGTGCAATTTTTTGATTGTTATTTAATATATCGTATATAAGTCTAAAGCTTGAATCTTTTGAGTTTATTATTTGAAGAACTACTTCATCTATATACTCTTTTGTTATCTTTTCATCTTTTTTTTCTAACCATAAGATATGACAGATGTTTTGTAATAGTTTTGTTTCACTATCTGCTAGTTCATATATATAGGTCATTAACTCTTTTGATATATTTATATGCTTTTTTGTATATTTATATACATCATCCAAAGATAAAGCTTG
>Ga0180008_1000166_pt1 | contig 67672 bp, 59 predicted proteins | sample MM_PW_MetaG_FD_121121 | JGI IMG/M metagenome (GOLD analysis project Ga0180008, IMG submission 121121) | Groundwater microbial communities from the Aspo Hard Rock Laboratory (HRL) deep subsurface site, Sweden - MM_PW_MetaG | ecosystem: Environmental > Aquatic > Deep subsurface > Groundwater... | reverse complement strand
TTAGTTGCGTAGGATTGTTGGCAAGTTTGGAAAAAAATCCCTCAAAAGATTTTTTCTAAACTTTTCAATATTACGTCTACAATCAACTATTTTTGAAATTAGTAAACAACCAAAAATAGTCAATCTATATCAGGACAAGACAAAAAACTGGGAGAATTCAATAACTTAATGCAACACTTTTAATTTTTTAAATTAGACCAAAATGAACATTAACTTATTTCTTTGGCTATTATTAGCAACTTTACCAGAAATGGTATTTTCTCAGTCGACTGACTTTACCATTCAAGATGTAAAATTTGAAAGTCAAGGAATTACTCTAGCAGGCTCAATTATAAAGCCAAAAAATCCATTTGCAGCAGTCGTAATTGTTCACGGTTCTGACCCAGTAAAAAGAGAAATGGAGTTTGCAAAACGTCTTGCAAAAGAAGGCATTGCTGTATTGACATATGACAAACGTGGAGTTGGAGAATCTGGTGGTTTATATGTTGGACCATCTGTTGGTACAAATAATATTGACATTACTAATCTTAATTTATTATCGTGCGACGCAAATGAGGCAGTAAAAATATTCCAAACCTATTTGAAAGATAAAAAAACACCAATTGGATTAGTTGGGTTCAGTCAAGCAGGATGGATAATTCCAATTACTGCAAGCAAAAATCCACAAATAGAATTTATGGTTTTGTTTAGTTGCCCTACAATTACGACTCTGGAACAACTCCGATTTCAGTTTTACACTAACGGAAATAATAATTTCTGGGATAATCATACAGATGCAGATGCTCGTAAACATACCAAAAATGACTCTGACAAGTATCAATTCGTAGCTACTGACCCAAAAACTTCTTTGAATACTCTTTCAATTCCTGGACTTTGGCTTTTTGGTGAAAAGGACATACAAATTCCTGTAAAGTTGTGTATAGAGCAATTAAACACATTTAAAGTTCAAGGCAAACCTTTTGAATATACCTTGTTTCCAACATTAGGACACAATACCTCATTTGAAAGTGATACCGCACCTTTTGACATTTCAATTCAGTGGATAAAACAGAAAACGTTAAACAATAAGAAGTCTAAAGTATCAAAATAAAGCATTGCCTACAACAGCAGTTTGGCAAAGTGGCGGGTTCAGTGCTAAATTGAACATTCGGAATTCTAATAAACATTAGTGCTTAATTGAAAGTAAGTACTTCAAAGTCAGTCACTTCGTCAAGCTGCAAAAAGTTGGCATTAAGGTCTTGAACCCACCCAATCATGAAATAAATCATATTATTTGCATTATTGATATTTAGCACTAGTTTTTACTCTCAAGGTTTCGATAATGGAGTTTTGGAAGAGAATAATAGTATAAAACTATTGGAAGAGTGGTCACAACTTTCAGGAATCAAAATTGACAAAATGAGTGTTGTAATTGTGAATTTTTATATCAAACCAAAAACAGAACCAAATGGTTCGTGCATTGACTATTATACCAATGATTACGCATATAAGAGATTCATAAAAAAGAACAAGAATATTGTTCAGTTTTTCATAACTGAGCAATCATATTTTTATAATAGAAAAAATGTATTGGAAGACAAAAATGACGAAATAAAAAAATTATTATTTGAAAAAGCAAAGTCATGCGGTAACTACATTATTATTAAACCAACTGGAGAATTCATTAGAAAATTGGGCGAATATAGACAAGACGAAATTCCGAAGTTAATTAGACAATAAAAAAAACTAACGCATAACAGCCGTTTCTCGCAATTGCGAATTTTGTGGTATATTCACGACTACGTTTCGCTAGAAATTTTATCTTTAAGAGAAAATAAACGACCTTGTTGCATTAAGGTCTTGAATTCGCCCGACAAACCATAAGTAACAGTATTAGAAAATAAACTATATGACATTAGAATTTACAAACAAATTATGAAACACTTACCTAAAATAAATCTCTTTTATTGGGCATTAATAATTAGTGCTAACACAATGGGAGAAACAGTAGGTGATTTAATTTCTCAAACGTTTGGTTTGGGTTATGGTGGTGGAACTATTGCATTACTTGTACTTTTTCTAATTGCTTTAACAATTTCAATTTACTCAAAAAGTCAGAAACCACTTTTGTATTGGACAGTAATAACTTTGGCAAGTACATTAGGAACAACGATTTCCGATTTTATTAGTCGTTCCTTTTTTCACTTACAACTTGGCTTTACAGAAAATCAAGGTTATCTATTTGGGACAATAATTTTGATAGTTGCTTTAATTGCAACTTTTGGCATTTGGAAATATCAATCAAGGACAAATACAATTGAAAACGGACTTGATAAGCAAACAGAGTTTTTATATTGGATAGCAATTTTAACTTCAAGTACATTGGGAACTGCATTTGGAGATTTACTTGCACATAATACACCATTAGGCTTTGACGGAGGAACTTTGCTATTAGTGATTTTACTTGCTGCTGTTGTTGGACTTTACTTTTTGACAAAACTATCAAGGGAACTTTTGTATTGGTTCGCTATTATTTTGACACACCCAATTGGTGCAACAATGGGTGACTATTTGACAAAACCACAAGGATTTAATTTAGGAAACATTAAAGCAAGTTTAGTTTTAGTAGTCGTTTTTATAATAGTAATTGCAACCGGACAGTTGACAAAAAACAGACAAACGAATTGACGACAAAAAACTGCCACTAACAGCCGTTTCTCGCAATTGCGAATTTTGTGGTAAATTCACGTTTACGTTTCGTAAGGAATTTTATCTTTAACGGAAAATAAATGAGCTTGTTGCGTTAAGGTGTTGAGTCCGCAAACAGTATACCCTACTAAAAGAAAACAATTAAATTGAATGAATCCTAAAGGTTTTATTTTTTAAAACGAAAATTGATATGCTCACTACCATAAACCCAAAATTGCCAATGCGGAATAAAGCCGCAACAAAAGATTTTTACGTAAACAAGTTAGGATTTAAAAACGTTGGAAGTTCTGACTATGATGGCTATTTGATGGTAGAAAAAGACAATATAGAAATCCATTTTTTTGAATTTAAAGAAATTGAGCATAAGGAAAACTATTCAGGAGTCTATATCCGAACCGACGACATTGACAATCTGTATCAATCATTGTTGAACAATAAAGTAGACATACACCCGAATGGAGCATTAGAGACAAAGCCTTGGGGACAAAGGGAATTTGCTTTGCTTGACCCAGATAACAATCTGCTGACTTTCGGACAGATTATTTAATCACTATTTACTGATTACCTAGAAACGGCAAGCCAACAGCGGTTTGCAGAAATTGAGAGAATTTTGCAAGTTTGGTAAATTTTTTTTGCATGAGTATTTATCGGTATAGGAAAATAATCAGTTATGAAGTTCGAAACTGACGAGAAGCAGCTAAACCTCAGGCTGTTAAAAAACTCCTTTTCTCGGAATTTTCTCAAAATCCATCATTGCATACTTCAATATACCCAAGCAAAATGAGCCGTTTTAGCAATAGAAATACCTTTGGCTTTAAGCATCTGAAGAGTAAATCGTATAGCTTCTATGGCTAACGCTTCTACAAAAGCAGCTGCAAAATGAACGGGGCTGTCTAGGAAAATCAGGTCTTCTAATCTCAAAATTCATTAAATTGCCTCGTATTCCTGTGTTGTGTAGTATCTGTAAATGCACCTCTTTCCTGCCTTTTATTTTAAAAAGATGCAGTATATTTGAAAGAACCAAACGGAAATTTTTTCACAGACTACCGTTCTGCGTCATATTAAAAAACAGACTTGAATGAACAAATTATGTAGAATGCCATATCTGATTTTTTTATTATCTCTGAACTTTTCTTGTGTTGAAAAGAAAGCAACCAAGAAAGAAATTAATAAATCTGAAATTGTAAGGGCTTCAAAAAGCGACACATTAAAATTCACTTCGGGAATACGCGCTATCTTTCAAGACAGTAAAGGCAATTATTGGTTTGGAAGTCATAATGAAGGAGTAAGCTATTATGATGGAAAAATATTTCAATATTTCAACAATACTAATGGTTTACTTGACAATCAAATTCGTTCAATAGAGGAAGATAAAAACGGAACTATCTGGCTTGGAACTGCAAAAGGGGTGAATAGTTATGAAGGAAAAAAGTTTACTACATATACAACTCAAACAAATAACCCAACATTGGAATGGAACAATACCAGTGGAGATTTGTGGTTCAATGCAGGCGAAAAAGATGGACTAAATCGTTTTGATGGAAAAAAAATGAACTATTTAATTTTTCCAAAACCCAAAAATACAAATCTTGATAATTCATTTGGGGTTACCGATTTATCTAAAGATAAAAACGGTAACCTTTGGATATCCACATATGCTGCATTATTTAGTTATGATGGTAAAATGACAACTATTTTTGATCATGAAAAATTAAAACTTAAAACCAATGAGAATTTGCACATAAGAAGTGTATTAGCAGATTCCAAAGGAAGAATTTGGATAGGCAATAATGGTATTGGAGTTTTACTAATGGAGCATGATAAAACAATACATTTTTCAGAGGTAAACGGACTCATTCAAAAGAATAGTAGTAAAAATGGAAATCGATCACCAACTGGGACAATGGAACACGTTTTTGCAATTGAAGAAGATTCTGGAGGTAATATTTGGTTTGGAGATAGAGATACAGGAGCTTGGAAATATGATGGCAAAAATGTAATAAACTACAGTATCAATACCAAACTTTCGACCCCAATGATTTGGTCAATATATAAAGACAACAGCAACAATTTACTTTTTGGAATGGCAGAAGGTGGAGTTTATAAATTTAACGGAAAATCTTTTGATAAAGCGTTTTGATAAGAAATGCGAACGCACAGCAGCCATTTAGCAAGATTGTAAATTGTGTGGTAAGTTCACGTTTTGCATCATATTTTCTGCAAAGCCGAAAGCTTACGAATTGCCCACCATCTAAATGCGGCAAAACATGCTGTATCATACTTGATCAATAATCCGCAAAAAGAATACAAACAACCTGAATTTGTATTATCTGACAATTGACTTAAAGAAACAACTTTGCACCTTATTAATGTAAAATTTAAAAACATGAACAAGACCATTTTAATTACAGGTGCAAGTAGCGGTATTGGAAAAGAAACTGCAAAGTTATTTCAATCAAAAGGTTGGAATGTAATCGCTACAATGCGAAATCCAGAAAACGAAACAGAATTAAATCAATTAGAAAATGTTTTGGTTGCCAAACTGGATGTTTTAGATTTAGATTCTATTCAAACCGCTTTTGATGCGGGTATTCAAAAGTTTGGTAGTGTTGATGTGCTACTTAATAATGCAGGTTACGGAGCATACGGACCGTTGGAAGCATTTAGTAGAGAAAAAATGGTACGACAATTCAATACCAACGTTATTGGACTTTTAGATGTTACTAAAACCGTTTTACCTCATTTTAGACAAAATAAAAAAGGTATTATTATTAATATTTCGTCAATAGGAGGTAAGATGACTTTTCCATTGGGTTCCTTGTACCACGGAACAAAATTTGCCGTTGAAGGTATTTCGGAGTCACTTAGCTATGAAGTAGAGCAATTTGGTGGACAAGTAAAAATTGTAGAGCCAGGTATGATAGCCACAGATTTTGGTGGGAGGTCTTTTGATTTTAGCAATGACGAAAAAATGGCTGAATATCAAAATATTGTTAGTGCGCTGATGACTGCATTGCCAGTAATGGCAGAAAATGCATCTCCAGCAAGTGTAGTAGCCAAAGTAATATTTGAAGCGGCAACAGATGGGAAAAATCAATTGAGATACATAGCAGGAGAAGATGCTAAAATACTGATTAGTAATCGTAAACAATATGATGATGCTACGTTTACGGGGGATATTAAATCACAATTTGGACTTTAAATTAGTAGCGATATGAATTCAGTTGTGAAATATTTTACTGGAGAAAAAGCCGAAAGTTACCTCTTTATTTTAGTGGGAGTACTTGCTTTCGCATTAGCATTCTATTTCTTTTTTGTAGTAAAGACTTCTTTTTGGAAAGGTGTAGCCATACCTTTTATTATTGTTGCTTTATTAGAGTTTATAGTAGGTTACAGCATAGTTAATCGAAGTTCAAAAGACATTATTCGGGTTCAAACCTATATAACGAATGAACCACAAAAAATTAAAAGTCTTGAAATTCCACGAATGGAAAAAGTATTGAGCAATTTTGTTATTTATAGATATGTCGAAATTGCGTTAATCATTTTAGGCATCGCATTGATGTACAGTTCTATGAATGATACCTTTTGGAGAGGCATTGGCTTGGGGTTATTTATCCAAGCAAGTATTGTTTTAAGTTTAGATTTTTTTGCTGAAAGACGAGGGCATCAATATATCGTATATTTACAAGAATTAGTTGAGAAATTATGAGTGAGATACTACATCTTCAAAGTATTGCCGATTTGCATAAATTGTTTAATTTAGGGAATAGTCAACACCCTTTAGTGGCTGTTTTGGATTTTAGCCAAGTAAGTGAACAAGTAGATCAAAACGCGAAAATCAGTACCGATTTTTATTCAATTATGTTTAAAAACTATTGTAAAAACAATATCAAATATGGCAGAAAAGCAATAGATTTCCAAGACGGAAATTTAATATGTATTGCTCCCAACCAAACTATTGAAATTGATAATGAAATTGAACAGAGAGAGAATATGTTGGGGTGGGGTTTGTTTTTTCACCCTGATTTAATTAGAGCCACTTCATTGAATGACAAAGTAAAAAGTTATAGCTTTTTCAATTACGAAGTGTCAGAAGCACTTCATCTTTCAGACAAAGAAAAAAATATTTTATGGGAATGTGTTCAAAAAATTCAATCTGAACTTAAAGAAAATATTGATGTACACAGCCAACACATCATTGTATCAACTATAGAATTATTACTGAATTACTGCTCAAGATTTTATGGCAGGCAAATGATTACTAGAAGCCAAACAAACAAATCTATAATTACTCAAGTAGAAACTATTTTATCGAAATACTTTGCCGAAACGAAACTAAAAGAACAAGGATTGCCTACCGTTAAGTTTTTAGCTGACAACGTACATTTATCTCCAAGTTATTTGAGCGACCTTTTGAAAAAGGAAACAGGTAAAAATGCTCAAGAACATATTCATTTTTACCTTATCGAAGAAGCAAAGAATTATTTGATAAATACAGAAAAAAACATCAATGAAATAGCTTATAGTTTGGGCTTCGGGTATCCACAATATTTTAATAAACTTTTTAAGCAAAAAACGGGTAGTACTCCAATGGAATATAGAAATCTAAATTAAAAAAAGTCTACTAGGAACAAGCGTATCACAAAAATGTTGATTCAATTCTTAGATGAAGTCGTGTTTTTCCTATCATGTTTGGTGCCGGCAGACAGTTTTGTGGAATTAACGTTTGCCTTAATAATTTGCAAAGCCGAAAATTGAAAAATTACCAATTTCCACCCATCTTAAAGTGGCATAAAGTTGTAATTAATACCCAAAAAACAGAGATGATAAAAGAAAACTTTTTAAATTTAATTAGAAAATACTCGAAAAACGAAGAGTATAATCTGGAGTGCTGGAACGAAATCGAGAAAAATTATTCATCAAAATCACGGCATTATCATAATCTTGAGCATTTAGAAAATATGCTTTCAGAATTGAGTAAAATTCAATCAGAAGTAAAAGATGTAGACTGTTTACTGTTTGCCATATATTACCACGACATAGTTTACAAAACTACTAAAAGTAATAACGAACATCAAAGTGCTTTACAATTTAAAAATAGAATTGTTAACACTTCATTTGACAAATTGTATGAATGTATATCACAAATTGAGGCTACAAAAGAACATAGAATTTCGGACGATTACGACACAAATATACTTTTAGACTTAGACCTTTCAATTTTAGGAAAATCCCCAGAAGAATATAAAAAATATAGTGAGAGCATTAGAAAGGAATATCAAATTTATCCAGACTTTATATACCGAAAAGGACGAAAAAAAGTACTGAAAAGGATATTAGAATTGGATTTTATATATAAAACGGATTATTTTAAACGCCTGTACGAGAACCAAGCAATAGAGAATGTAAGGCTTGAATTAAAACAATTAAGTTAACGGGATTTTGAAACAAAATATTTGGTTCAAAAAAGGAGAATACAAACAGAAAAGAATGTTAAGATTACTACTAGACCAAAATTACGGCTGTATGTAAAAGGTATTCATCTTAAAAGGGAAACGGAACAAATTGACGGTAATGAAATTAAATAAATAAAATTAATCAATACCGCCGAAGTTCCATTTCTTAGAGATATTTGGTTAACTTTAGTACGAAATGGTAAGGTTGTTCTAACTCCCGAGGTTCAGATGGTGGGAGTGAACTTCGTGACGTAGTTTTCAAATAGGAAAGTTTTAATTTTGAAAATAGGATAAAGTCAGCGAATTTTGCTGGTAATTTGAGCTAGCCGAATTTTAATAAAATTATTGTTTCGCATCACGTTTTAGTTGAGCCGAAAATGGAGTAGAGACGAAATTCCAGTTAGGTGAAGCCAAGAACGTTAACTGTGATTGAAAAAAAAATAACACATAAAAACAAAAATTTAGACAAACTCTATTTTATTTTGACGCGAAAAATATAGAATGTGAGAAACAAATATTTTACGTTTATAGACTGTGTAATATAAATTAAATTATGTCAGAAAATAAAAAATCTGAAAAAGGAATTATCATAGGAGCAATTTTTGGAGTAGCCCTTGGCGCAGCTTACGGAGCCTATACAAACAATATTTCTTTTAGTGTTGGAATAGGAATAGTTATTGGGGCTGCAATTGGAGCAATTTTAGATTTTGTGAAAAACAGAAAATAAATTTCAAAAAAAGTATAAAATGGCATTTACGGCTAGAAAACAGCATTTTGGAAATTACTAGTTTTATGGTAAATTCATGTTATTCTTTTGCAATAAAATATACCTTAGATAGAAATATCAGATCGCGATCCCCTGTGTTATCAAAAATCACTTTAGTACAAATTGTTTTAAATAAAATTTTATATGCGACTATTCCTTATTTTGATTTGCCTCTCTTGTTTCAGTTGTAAAATTGAAAAAAACACAACAAGCACGGCGCGACTAGGCACACTTGAAAAAAAAGTTAGGCAGGTACATGATACGATTGGTTTTGCTCAATACAATTGGCAATTAGACTCTATTTATAACCGTTTAGGTATAACCGATTCTAAAAATAATAGGCAATGGAAAGCAGCTATAAGTCCGCATGACGATTACAAATATGCGGGACGTTTGTATTACGAATCGCTAAAAGGAGTTAATGCGAACACGATTATTTTAGTTGGTGTTGCGCACCGTGCTCGAAACTTTACGCTTCAAGACAAAATCATTTTTGGAGATTTTACCCATTGGAAATCGCCTTATGGTGAATTAAAAGTATCGGATTTAAATGCTGAAATTATGAAGCGACTTCCTCAATCTTCTTATCTAGTTCATAACGAGATGCAAGAGTTAGAACATTCATTAGAGGCTATTATTCCTTTTTTACATCGCAAGAATAAGAAACTAGAAATTATCCCAATACTAGTACCTTACATTAAGTACGAAACGATTGATGGTATTAGCACTACTCTCGCTGATGTGGTATCAAAAATTTTAAAAGAAAGGAATCTTTCTTACGGTAAAGATGTTGCGGTAGTTATTTCTAACGATGCGGTGCATTATGGCAACGAGAATTGGAGTGGAGATTTAGCTCCTTTTGGAGTTGATGATGCAGGTACTAAGAAAGCGAGAGCTATGGATATGGAGATTATTACTACAAGTTTAGTAAACAGAATTAGTACTGAAAAAATAAAGACGTTCACAGAATATACCGTGCAAAAAAATGATTATAAAGAATATAAATGGGTTTGGTGCGGTCGCTATGCTGTACCCTTTGGACTGAGTTTTGCAAATAAATTAAGTCAATCACTCTACAATAAACCTTTGACGGGGACTTTATTAGATTACCAATCAAGTATCGATCATGAACTTATAAAAGTAGAAGATTTAGGGATGGGAACAACCGCTATTGCAACTCAAAAACACTGGGTTGCCTATGCAAGTTTAAAATACGAATAGGTCTTTAATTGTTTATGGTGACTAGATAAAGTAATGATGATACTAAGGACCTATTTTTAAGTCATTTTTAGGTACAAATTTTTTTGTAAACTGCATTTAACAGAACGATAACTACAATCATGAATGATGTTGTTTTACATGATGTGAGCTATAAAAAAGATTTCAATAAATGGCTAAGCGCAAGATGCCTCGTAATACGACAGGAGATTGTAACGATCAGTTTAAAGGCACAAAAAATGAAGTTGTTGGAGCTGATTTTTGTGACTGTATACACAAGAAAGGAAAATCACTTGAAGAATGCTTAGATCAATTAGAAAAAGTAAAAAAATAATAAGATTACAACCAAGCTACATGAGCAAATGATAACTACCTATTATGTGTTTTAAATTTTCTTCAACATTCGCTTTTTCGGCATATTGATACCAATTGGCAACCGTAATACTAATTTGCTCGATGATGGTATTGGCTTTTTTAATATTCATGCTTTTAGCAAGAGATAAAAGATCTTCTTTAGTAATGCCTTTCCTTTTTCCATTGATGCTCAGATTGTGTTGACTTACCCAATCACTGTCCGGTCGGTAGGCAAAGCAAATATCGTAGGCGGGAGCTAATTCCCAACTTCCTTCTTTTTTGAGTCGAAAAGCAAAGTTTTTAGTATGATCATCGCAATTTCTGGCAATCACATTAAAAACCATTCTTCTAAATAATTGTTCTGCCTGAGGGTAGGGAAGACGCAGCAAACGCATGGTTTGAAATAGTTGTTCATAGCTAAAACTAGTGATCTGACTAAAATCATAATGCTGCATGGCACACAAAGTTTGTATGTGGTGTTTTTCAGCTCCGCCTTCACGATCAAAACGTTTGGTCATAAAATGGGCTCTACCATTTTCTTCCATTAATCGAGATTCCATCATTTCGATTCCACAGGCTGTTGCCATGAGGTAGTACGCCATTTCAATACGTCCGTAGCCTGTACTCTCGCCAAATTGCACATCACTTACGGTATCTAATTTTATTAGCCAATGCTCAAATCCTTTTGGTGCTAAGGTTTGGCCTGATTTTACCTGTCCTGTTTGTTCGTTGTAGGCAATAATCGCTTTTGGACGAGCGCCACCAGCCGAGGTTCCTATTTTAAGAATATCTAACATGGCATTTTGATCTTTTTCGCTTAAATTGGTTTCAAAGCCTTCTCTTTTAGAAAGCATTTTTTGCGAAAGGCTAATTAAGTTGTCTATTTCTATATCAAAAGCTTTTTTGTTTACGGTCAATTGTGAGGGTTCAAATTCTAAAGCTCCCATACCACGAGTTCCTATGAAGCAAAGAAGTTCCACGGGATTCATGCTATTCTCCGGTCGACCATTTTGTGCTAGCCAACTATTGATTAATTGGTTTCCGTAATCGTCAGGTAGGACATCAGCTAGTAAACCCGGTAAACCTTTAAAAGTTTTTACATCTCGCAATTCAGGAAATGAAAATATGCGATTATTGCTATTACTAATTGGTATTTTTAGCGGTGCTAAATCTATTTTAGTGTTTATGAATTTTGGTTCGTACTCAAAGCTGGCCACACCAGTTTGTGCATTCCATGCTACAGCGCCAATAGTTTCTCCCCATATTTTTACAAAAGCGGTTGTTATCATTACCAGTCGGATTGATTTGAGTTATCAATAGTATTTTTACTTGCACGTTGCCTTTTATTTTGGTCTTGTTTTGCGAGTTCTAAAGGGCTAATCTCTTGTTTAACAGTAAAGCCTTCGAATAAGTATAATATATCCAAAGCCCTCATAATTTGAATTAATGAAATCAGGGTAATAGCCTCGCCGTTTTCAATTTGTCCTAAAGTCCAACGGTTAATTCCCGCCTCAGTAGCTAATTGAGCTTGCGTTTTATTGATCTTTAATCGTTCCTGTTTAATAAACGCGCCAATTGTTTTCACAATCGCTGTATCGCTCATTTCTGTCCAATTATTGTTGGTTTTTCCCATTATTAACCATTTTTATAATATTCAGTGTTGGTACATACCAACAAATATAATGATAATTTTTATTTAAATCATGTTTTATTTTTTTAGTTGGTAAAAACCATCTTTATATATTAAAATATTATTTAGTGTTGGTTTATACCATCATTTTATTTGTGATTATAAGGTACTACTTTTTTTATAGTGCCCCACGCTCTCAAAACGGTAAGATCTCTTATCTAAAATATAATTAACATAGACGTAATTCAGTTAGTTTTTGGCGCAATCATATCATCTACTTACCTAAGGAATAATGCCTGTTACAACTTTTTTATCAAGACTAATTGCTGTGATTAGTAGTCCGTTTAGCTACTAATTATTTTGTGTTTTATTAACTCCAATATGTACTACATTTGCTAGCAATTAGTAATGCTGCAAATATCCTTGTAATTAGAAATGTATAGGAATCAAAAATGCCCACTTAAATAGAACATTTAGTATAGACTTCGAATTTTTAAATATATAATGAACAAAAAAGGAATTTCTGAAAATAGTAAGATCGCTCTTGAGATCGAGGACAATCAAAATATTGCTGCAAAATTAATTATTGCCAGTGAAAAATTAGCGCTACAAATTATAGAAACCGAAAAGCGTGAGGCTCAATTAATTATAGCTAATAAAGAACTTGAGCGCTCAAACAAGGAACTTGCTTTTCAAAATTCAGAAAAGGAAAAACGTGCAGCCGAATTAGTCATTGCTAACAAAGAATTAACCTATCAAAATCAGGAAAAGGAAAAACGAGCGGAAGAGTTGGTCATTGCCAATAATGAATTAGCCTATCAAAATCAGGAAAAGGAAAAACGAGCTGAAGAGTTGGTCATTGCCAATAATGAATTAGCCTATCAAAATCAAGAAAAGGAAAAACGAGCGGAAGAGCTGGTCATTGCCAATAATGAATTAGCCTATCAGAATCAAGAAAAAGTAAAACGAGCTGAAGAGTTAGTCATCGCCAATATAGAACTGACTTATCAAAATCAAGAAAAAGTAAATCGCGCTGAAGAATTGGTTGTTGCCAATAAAGAATTGACTTATCAGAATCAAGAGAAAGTAAACCGAGCTGAAGAGCTGGTAGTTGCTATCAAAGAATTGACATACCAAAATCAAGAAAAAGAAAAACGAGCTGAAGAGTTAGTCGTTGCAAATAATGAATTAGCTTATCAAAATCAAGAAAAAGAAAAGCGAGCCGAAGAGTTAGCCATTGCTAATACAGAACTGGCATTTCAAAACATTGAAAAGGAAAAACGCGCAAGAGAACTCTTAATTGCTAATAAGGAGATCGAGTCCTTTTCATATATTTCTAGTCATGATTTGCAAGAACCTTTGAGGAAAATCCAGACGTTTTCAGGTAGAATTTTCGTAGAAGAATACGATAACTTATCAGCAATGGGTAAGTATTACGTGGAACGTACCCAGCTATCTGCGTTACATATGCAAACACTTATTGATGATTTATTGGCCTACTCCCGAACTAAAACAACACAAAGGAAATTTGTAAGTAGTAATCTTAATAAGATTGTAAAAGAAGCATTAAAGATGCTTAAAGAAGAAATACAGGAAAAGAAAGTGAAAATCGAAATACAAGACCTAGGTGAAGCCAATGTTATTCCATTTCAATTCAAACAATTGCTTCAAAATCTGATTAGTAATTCCCTTAAGTACTCTGTGCCAGAGGTGCAACCTCATATTGTGATTAAAAGTAATTTTGTAAAATACAATCAATCTACTAGTACTGATTTCGCATTGAAATGTGATCATTATCACATCAGTGTAAGTGATAACGGAATAGGATTTGATGCAAAATTTAGTGAAAAAATCTTTGAAATTTTCCAACGCTTACATCATAAGAATGTATACAAGGGAACAGGAATTGGATTAACAATCGCTCGAAAAATAGTTGAAAATCACAATGGTATTATTAGAGCGACTAGTGCAGTAAATAAAGGTGCTCAATTTGATATTTATATACCAACGGTTCAAGTACATTAAGATATCCTATGACTATACAAATAACATTTTAAACTAGACTTTATCTGAAAGGCAAATATCGGGTAGCGGCCTATTATGATTTTGAGGACTATATTTTCCCCACTCTCTACAGCATTTTCAACCACAATTACTTTACTAATATGGAGTGTTTTTTGGTAAATTGTATCAACCGTTTCTCCATTAATTATTCCGTTATTGTGTGATCACTAAACCGTAACGGAAGATGTGACAAGAGCTTTAATGTCAGTTGATTTTTAGCTAATTCCTTCTGTTTTAAATTAGTTACTTTTCAGTATTGCAAATGCTATTTAGCCTTGCGGAACAATGTCCAATACTAACTTGTTTTTTAATAGATGGTTTCGTGGCAATTCTTGGAGAAAGTGCCTCCTAGAAAATCAATATCGATTAGATATCAACCAATACATCTGCATCTAACATTATTGAACGTGTTTTTGGAAAAATCAGACTTGTGTTTATGCAAGTACTGTAATTATACTATGATACGATAGTATGGCTTTATTGTCTTAACTTTAGAACAAAAACATAAATAAGCTTGAAAGAACAACGCAAACAACTAGAACTTTACCTAAAAAGCATTCGTTTTGATCGAGGAATCCGGATTGGTCTTGCGATTGCGCTACCACTTGCCTTACTTCATTTTCTCGGGTATTTTACATATGCTCCTGCTGTAGTCGTGGGTGCTTTTTTAACCGCGCCAGGCGATATTCCAGGCAGCTTTAAACGAAAAGTCAATGCCATTTTAGTAAGTATAGGTTTGATGATGCTTATTACAACAGTAATTCTGTTTTCAAAACCGTTTCTACCTCTTTTGGTAGTAGTATTAATAGTTATCACCTTTATGGTGTCTTTGATTTCAGTTTATGGCTTTAGAGCATCTCTCGTGTCATTTTCGGGTTTGTTAACGATGGTTATATCATTTGCTATCGAAAAAGAAACAGTGCAGGAGATTTTGATTCAAGTAGCCTTGATGGGACTTGGAGGTGTTTGGTATTTAGCGATATCCTTTATCTTTCAAAAGCTTACCCCATTAAAAGATCAGAATCAGCTGCTGTCAGATACGCTGGAGCTTACAGGTGAATACTTAAAATTACGAGCTAAACTAGTAACAAAGAAATCGAAGCGCGATCACTATTTGAAACAATCTTTTGTTCTCCAAAATCAAATTAACGAAAAGCATGAAACACTGAGAGAAATAATGCTCACCGACCGCTCTAATTCTGAGGATAAACAGCTAGTAATCTCACTCTCCTCGATCAATATACTAGAATTGATAGAAGCAAAAGATCTCGATTATGAAGTAATTGATAGAATTTTTGGTGAGAATAAAGAATTTCTAAACGCTTCGGTAAAACTGAGTAAAGTCATGGGGAATTATCTTAAACGTTTGTCTGAATTATTGATTCAAAAGGACAATATCCCAAATAATGACCATCTATTACAAGCATTAGCAGAGGCAAGCGAAAGCATCACAAAATATATCGATACCGTCAAATTACCTAAAGCTCGAGAAGGAGCTCTGCTACTCAAAAATTTGTACGATTACCAAGAGAAACTACTACATGAAATTACTGTTATTAGGAGTGTAATGACTAATGACAAAGAAGCGTCTAAAATCTCTTTAAAAAAGCAAGACGCAAGTCAGTTTTTAACACTGCAGGAATATAGGTGGAATATTCTTTTTCAAAATTTCAGTTTAGACTCTACTATATTTAGACATTCAGCGCGACTCACCGTTGCAATTCAGTTTGCCTATGGGGTAGGTGTATTTTTTGATATACAAAACACCTATTGGATTTTACTGACTATTATTGTGATTATGCGCCCTAGTTTTGGCTTGACCAAAGAGCGTTCAAAAGATCGTGTTATTGGTACATTCTTTGGTGCCGCCGTTGCTGTTGGTATAGTACTACTTACACATAATCCAATAGTTTATGCAGTACTAGCATTTGTTTCTTTTATATTGGCATTTTCATTGATTCAACAAAATTATAAGTTTGCTGCTGCTTTGATCACCATTAGTATCATATTTGTTTATTCCCTGATCAATCCAAATGCTTTTGAAGTAATTCAATACCGAGTTATCGATACTGTTATAGGTGCCACTATTGCGGTCGTTGTTAATTATATAGTTTTGCCAAGTTGGGAAGCTAATAATTTGAAGCAGGTACTTTTGAACGCTTTAAAAAAGAACAAGAAATACCTTTTAGCAACCCAGGAATTGTACCAAAATCCTTCTAAACACCAACTCTCTTATAATGTGGCGAGAAAAGAAGCGTTTCTTGCCATTAGTAATTTAAATGCTGCCTTCCAGCGCTTAACAAAAGACCCAAAATCGAAACAAAAGGAGTACCAGTTGATTTATGAAATTGTCACGCTTAGCCAAACAATGACATCCGCAATCGCATCAATCGGTAGCTTTATTAGCAATCATAAAACGACACCTGCTTCTATAGAATTTAATAAATTGAACAAAAAAATTTCTACTATCCTACAGATATCAATCGATTCTTTAGGCGATAAGCAAACAAAAAAGAAAGTCGATCAAGAAACAGTTGACATAGCGCAGGAAAAGCTACAAGGAAAATACCAGCAACTATCTAATTTGAGAGACGAGAACATCAAACATGGTAATACCGAATTAGATACAGAAACGCTTCATGGTCTGCAAGAGGCCTATTTGATTGCCAATCATATGACTTGGCTAAAATCTCTTTCTGAAAAACTCAATAAAACCACCGAGCGCTATCAATCCTCTATTTTAGAAGAGCTGTAGTAATTAGTAAAACTGGTGAAAAATAAATATAATCAGATCAGAGTTCTGTTGTTTCTATAAACTCTTCTTCGGATTCATAGTAAGCCGTTAACTTAATGAAGTGGTAATTTGATTATCTATCCATACTTTATAAAAGATTTTTTTTAGATTCTTTTCTTGCCTCATCTTTTTCAGACTATAACTCATACTATTACCTTTAAAATTTGTATTTTCGATTGCTATACCATTTCATATTGTACTACTAGAATTTTTTCTGTTTTGCATAATGTACAGATTGGTAGTGCTTCAAATCGTTATATTTTAGTACTAAATAATTATTTATGAAAAACATACTTGTAGTTTCTATTTTTAGTTTTTGTTTTACAATTACAAACGCCCAAACCAACTATTATCCGGATAAATCCTGGCAGGGAAAAGCGGCTTCTGAATTAAAAATGAATTCTACTCTTTTAGAGGAGGCAGTACAATTTGCTTTAGCAAATGAAAACAAAGTAGAAAGAGATTTGCGAATTGCTGTACTGAAATCCTATGCTCGGGAACCCGACTATAAAATTGTAGGTCCAATGAAAGAACGTGGTGGTCCTGCGGGTTTAATAATCAAAAACGGTTATATCGTTGCCAAATGGGGAGATGTTGATAGGGTAGATATGACCTTTAGTGTTACAAAAAGCTTTTTATCCACTACTGCTGGTTTAGCAATAGATAATGGACTTATTAAAAGCGTCACGGACTCTGTAAAAAATTACGTTTGGGACGGTACTTTTGAAGGGAAGCACAATTCAAAAATCACATGGGACAATTTGTTAGATCAGTCCTCTGACTGGAGCGGAACATTGTTTGGGTTACACGATTGGGCAGACAGACCTTCTAAAGAGGGAAGTATCGCTGATTGGAAAAACAGAAAATTAAATGAACCAGGAACCTTTTTTAAGTACAATGATGTTCGCGTGAATGTTCTTGCTTATTCCTTACTACAGGTATGGAGAAAATCGCTTCCAGTAGTTTTTAAAGAAAAAATAATGGATCCAATAGGTGCTTCTACTACTTGGAGGTGGTATGGATACGAGGATTCCTTTGTAAATATAGATGGAGTAATGACGCAGTCCGTTAGTGGTGGAGGTCATTCAGGTGGCGGAGTTTTCATCAGTGCAATTGATCAAGCTCGTTTTGGATTACTGTTTTTACGTAAAGGGAAGTGGAAAAACCAACAACTACTTTCTGAAAAATGGGTAAATGAGGCACACCGTCCTTCTAATGCAAATAAGGACTATGGTTATATGTGGTGGATGAATACTACAGAAAAATGGGCTGGGACTTCACCAGAGGTGTATTATGCCGCGGGTTATGGCGGTAATTATATTGTCATAGATAATGCTAATGATCTTGTTATTGTAACAAGATGGATGGATGATAGCAAAATGGGGGAGTTTATGAAGCTAGTGAACCAATCTGTTGGTAGCCAGGTAAGAAAAAAATAATTATATAGTTCTACACTTAGAGCAAATCAGTTTAGCGCAAAAGAGATACTTCCATCTATCTTGCGCTAAACTGATTTATATCTCTTATTATGCTAGTTCTTTTTTCAAGAATTTGGCAGTATAGCTCTTTTTGTTTTTTGCCACTTCTTCTGGAGTTCCCTTGGCAACAACTTGTCCACCACCTTTTCCTCCCTCAGGACCTATATCAATAATGTAATCAGCAAGCTTAATAACGTCCATGTTATGTTCAATAACTAAGATGGTATTTCCCTTATCTACTAGTTTGTTAATTACGTTCATAAGCACTCTAATATCCTCAAAATGCAAACCAGTAGTTGGCTCATCTAGAATATAAAAAGTGTTTCCCGTGTCTTTTTTAGATAACTCGCCCGCTAATTTAATTCGTTGTGCTTCTCCACCAGAGAGTGTGGTGCTTTGTTGACCAAGTGTTATATAACCCAGACCTACATCTTGAATTGTTTTTACTTTTCGGTATATTTTCGGAATCATTTCAAAGAAAGGAACTGCCTCATCTACGGTCATATTCAGCACATCTGATATGGACTTTCCTTTAAAACGTATTTCTAATGTTTCTCTATTAAAACGCTTACCTTGACAAGTTTCACATTCTACATACACATCAGGAAGAAAATTCATTTCAATGGTGCGCACCCCAGAACCTTCGCAAGTTTCACAACGACCACCTTTAACATTGAAGCTGAAACGTCCCGCTTTATAACCTCTGATCATACTTTCGGATGTCATAGTGAACAGTTTTCGAATCTCAGTAAAAACCTCGGTATAAGTAGCTGGATTGGATCGTGGTGTACGTCCTATCGGACTTTGATCAATGTCTATTACTTTGTCAATATGCTCTAATCCTTCAATCTTTTTGTAAGGTTGAGGTTTTTTGACACCATTAAAATAAAACGCATTCAAAATAGGGTAGAGGGTTTCATTGATTAATGTAGATTTTCCACTCCCTGATACTCCCGTAACACATATTAGTTGTCCTAATGGCAAGTCGATTGAAACATTTTTTAAATTGTTTCCCGTCGCGCCTGTAAGCTTCATGAATTTTCCATTTCCTTCACGGCGTTTGGAAGGAATTTCTAATTTCATTTTTCCGTTCAAATACTGTGCGGTAATTGTATTGGATGCTAGAGTTTGAGCAGGTGTACCAATGCTAATTATTTCGCCACCATATTTTCCTGCTTTTGGACCAATGTCAATAACATAATCAGCTCGCTCAATCATATCTTTATCATGCTCTACTACGATAACCGAGTTGCCTAAATCACGTAATTGCTCTAAGGAATGAATCAGTTTTTCATTGTCTCTTTGATGTAAACCAATACTTGGTTCATCTAAAATATAAAGCACACCAACGAGTTGCGATCCTATTTGTGTAGCTAAGCGTATGCGTTGTGCTTCACCTCCTGATAGTGATTTTGAACTTCGGTTTAAAGCTAAATAATCCAAGCCTACATTCATTAAAAAGGCCAATCTATCCTTAATCTCTTTGATTACCTCAGAGGCTATTCGTTGTTGTTTGTCAGATAATTGTGAATTTAAATTATCAAACCAATAGGTGACGTCGGAGATATCCATATCACACAATTCGGCAATGTTTTTTTCATTGATTTTAAAAAACAATGCTTCTTTTTTTAATCGGGAACCTTCACATACCGGACATTTTATTTCGTCCATAAATTCCTTTGCCCAACGTTTAATTGTAGTCGAGCCACTTTCATCATGTTGGTTTTTAATAAAATGAGAGATTCCTTCAAAATCAATTTTATAGTCTCGGGCAACACCTAGATCTTTAGAATTAACAGTGAATTTTTCTTTCCCACCATTCAAAATCATCTCCATCGCTTCGGCTGGAATAGTTTCTATTGCATCCGTGATTTTAAAACCATATTTTTCACCAATTATTTCCAATTGCTTGAAAATCCAAGATGATTTGTATTCCCCTAAAGGCGCAAATCCACCTGCTTTAATAGATAATTTAGTATTAGGAATTATTTTTTTTACATTGATCTCATTTACCGTCCCAAGGCCATTACAATTCGAGCAGGCTCCTTTTGGAGAGTTAAACGAGAACAAGTTAGGCTCTGGATTTTGATACGAGATCCCTGTAGTAGGACACATCAAGTTTCGGCTAAAATAACGCACTTCAGTAGAATCTTGATCCAGAATCATTAAGACATTTTCACCATGATGCATAGCTGTATCAATGCTTTCACTTAATCTTTTTTCATTGTCAGCAGTGCCTTCGACAACCATTCTGTCTACTACAATCTCAATGTCATGCGTTTTATAACGATCCAGCTTCATACCCGAAGTGATGTCTACCACATGTCCATTAACACGGACTTTTAAGAAACCTTGCTTCGCAATTTGTTGAAATAATTCGCCATAATGTCCTTTACGAGCCCTGATTACAGGAGCGAGTATGTTGATGCGCTTTTTGCTAAAATCTTGGATAATTAAGTCTTTTATTTGCTCATCAGAATAAGAAACCATCTTTTCTCCCGTGTTATAACTGTAAGCATCTGCAGCACGAGCATATAATAAACGCAAGAAATCGTAAATCTCTGTTATGGTTCCCACAGTAGAGCGTGGACTTTTTGAGGTTGTTTTTTGTTCTATGGCAATTACAGGTGATAGACCATCAATTTTATCAACATCAGGTCGCTCTAAACCACCAAGAAACTGTCTTGCATACGCAGAGAAGGTTTCTACATAGCGGCGTTGTCCCTCGGCATAAATAGTGTCAAATGCCAATGATGATTTTCCAGAACCCGAAAGACCAGTGATTACCACTAATTTTTCTCGAGGAATTGAAACGTCAATGTTTTTAAGGTTGTGAACTCTAGCTCCTAGAACTTCTATAGTATTGTCTGTATCTAACATAATTTAGCAAAAAAGCAAAGTTACTGTTTTGATTTATTCTTTCAATAGAACAGTTTAGAACTTTGTGTTAAAATAGGTTATGAAATGCTGAGCAAATAGTAGTTAGGAAGGAGCACAAGCAGGTAGTTTTATATTGACGTCTTGTCCTGCTTTTCGCTTCAATCTTGTGCGGCAAAACACTTGCCCCACAAGGATTTTCACTTCAATCAGGGCTAGGAAAGACGTGTCGTTTTCAGTAGCTGAAGCAGTAAATAGCAAAAAGAAGGTACTATTTTACTGTTGTAGTTGCTGTAAGTAATTATTGTTTGTTGCCTTGAGTTATTCAATTGTCATTGCTTTCAACTTAGATCGGTATGCCTCAAGAGCTATTGATTTAGATATAAAACCAAAGTACTTCTCGTCTTTAATGACTGGTAAAAAAGCCGATTTTGAACGCTCAAATTTATTCATCACCGTTTCCATACTATTAAATGGGTAAATGACCTCAGCAGGAGTAGCCATAACCTCTTTTACTAAGGTATATTTAACTCGATACGTATTAAAAATGATTTCTCGGATGTTATTAAAATGAACAATTCCTAACAGATGTTGCTCCTTGTCGACAACAGCAAAAATAACTTGATTAGAGTGCGAAATCAAGTCCACTAATTTCTCTAAATTTTCGTCAGGAGAAACGGTTAAATAATCGGTTTGAATGATTGAAGTTGTATCAAGTGTTGAGAGTACATTAGTATCCTTATTACTAGTAAAAGCATGCCCTTTTTGAACCAAATCTTTGACATCCATAGAATGCTTTTCAAATCGTTTAGAAATAGCAAAACTAATAGAAGCAACGATCATAAGAGGTAACATTAAGCTATAGCCACCTGTTATTTCTGCAATTAAGAAAATTGCGGTTAGGGGAGCATGAAACAAGCCGCTTAATATTCCAGCCATTCCTACCATCGTAAAGTTACTAACAGGAAGTTGCGTAAGTCCTGTGAAATTTATTGCTTTCGAGAAAAGAAATCCTACATAAGAACCTAAAAATAAAGAGGGAGCAAAGTTTCCCCCATTTCCTCCAGAGCCTAGTGTAATTGCTGTTGCAAAAACTTTGAGCATCATCGTAAGACCTACAAAAGCAAGCAATACCCATGTGTTGTCTTTAAAACTGCTAAATAAGGTGTTTTCTAAAATTTCGCCAGGATTCTTATCGGCTAATACTTTTATGCTTTCATAACCTTCACCAAACAAAGTAGGAAACACAAAAATTAATACAGCTAAAATACTAGCGCCCAAAAGTGCTTTTTTATAGGCATTCATTTTTAGTTTATGAAAAAAATGCTCCGTCCTTCTAAAATTTCTAGTGTAGTAGATGGAGATAAAACCAGTTATCACACCCAATAAAACATAAAAGGGAATTTTATGGTAATCAAATTCTTGTTGTTGCTTAAAATTCAATAAAATTGTTTCATCTAAAGCAACAACTGATACTAAAGCCCCTGTTGCCGCCGCAATCATAATAGGGGTGAAAGCAGAGATACTAACATCTACAAGCAAAAATTCAATTGCAAACAGTACACCTGCGATAGGTGCATTAAAGGCAGCTGCGATTCCCGCAGCTACTCCGCAACCTATTAGCAGCGTTCTATCCTTGTAGCTAAGTTTGTATTTTTGAGCATAATTAGATCCAAATGCGGCTCCTGTTACTACAATTGGGCTTTCTAAACCAGCTGATCCACCTAAACCAACAGTTAGGGAACTGGTGAATATTTGGGCATACATTTGTTTTTTAGGGATAATACTGGCTTTTTTAGCCACTGCGTATAAAATTTGTGGGGTTCCTTTTTCAATTGAGCCTCCTAAAACCCGTTTAACAACAAAAACAGTTAAAAGTAAACCTGCTATTGGTAAAATACTATTGATGAAACTCAACTTTAAGATGCCATTAATATAGGTAGCAAATGAATAAACACCATGTGCAAAAGTCTTCAACACGATAACTGCAAATGCAGAAGTAATACCTACTAATACACTGGAAAGGAATATAAATTGCTTTTCTGTTAAAATGGATTGAGACCAAGCAATGATAGCTTCTAGTTTAGAAAGGTATTTTTTAAACATTTTTTTTATTTGAATAGGCTAAATTACTATTATTTTCAGCGGTAGTGAAATTTTTAAAGGCTTCTTTTTCTATCGATTATTATGCAGTTATGTAGATTAAATTTTTAATTTTTTGCGAAATAGGTGAAAAATCTAATTTAGAATCCTGCAGCTTTGTCATCACCTCTATAGTCGGCACCACCTTCTAATTTTTTGTTGGGAAGTACTAATATAGCATCCACTTTCCCAATAACTGGTGTGTTTTTTTCATTGATTAAATAGCCTTTACTTTTTAAGTTAAAAAGGGTTGTCGCACTAAAAGCGTTAGGTTCAAAGGTAATTAAGTCGGGTAACCATTGATGATGAAAACGAGGTGCATTTACCGCCTCTTGCATACTAAATTTGTATTCATGCACATTAAGAATAGTTTGCAGTACTGATGTTATTATTGTTGACCCACCAGGAGAACCAACCACCATAAACAATTTTCCGTTTTTTTCAACTATTGTAGGCGTCATAGAACTCAACATTCGTTTACCAGGAGCAATGCTATTGGCTTCATTTCCGACTAGCCCAAACATATTGGGTGCGCCTGGCTTTGCACTAAAATCATCCATTTCATTATTTAACATGAATCCTAATTCGTCACAATAGTATTTAGAACCATACCCTGCGTTTAATGTTGTGGTTGCTGAAACAGCATTGCCAAATTGATCAACTATAGAGTAGTGCGTTGTTTCCATACTTTCCTTATAATTTACCTTTCCGGCTTTAATATCAGATGAAAGTGTAGCTTTGTTTATATTAAAAGTGTTCATCCTGTTTTTTAGGTAGCGGTCGTCCATCAATTCTGTAATAGGCATTTTAACAAAATCGGGATCACCAAGAAAAAAATTACGATCTGCGTAAGCTCTGCGTTCTGCTTCAACAATAATCTGAATTGCTTCAGGCGAATTATGCCCCATTTTAGTTAGATCGTAGGGAGCAATCATTTTAAAAATTTGTGCCAAAGTAATACCACCACTACTTGGCGGAGGCATCGAAATAATGTTTAAATCTTTGTACTTAAATGATAAGGCAGTTCTCCATTTTGCCTCATACTGCGCTAGGTCCTCCATAGTGATTATTCCACCTTTACTTTTAAGGTAGGCCACTAATTTCTTGGCGGTTTCTCCTTTGTAAAACTCATTGCGACCATTTTTAGCGATTCGTTTTAATGTAGCAGCTAATGCAGGGTATTTTATAAATTCATTTTCCTTATATTCATTGGAAAGCAAAGAATTAGGACCGTTGTATTGAACCAAAACATCATGGTACTCATGCAGTCGTTCTTCTTGTTTTTTGGTCACAATTACGCCTCGTTCGGCTAGTGCTATTACTGGTTTTAAAATTTCAGAAATAGGCAAGGATCCCATTTTTTCATGAACAGCAAAAATACCTGCGATGGTACCAGGAACGCCAATAGCTTGAGCAGTCTCCGTGCTTTTACCCGGAATTACATTACCTTGGTCATCTAAAAACATATCTTTTGTAGCAGCCAAAGGTGCTTTTTCACGGTAGTCCAATGTTCCAACTTCGCCGTTCGCTTTTCGGTATACCATAAATCCGCCACCACCAATGTTTCCTGCGTAGGGGTAGGCTACGGCCAAAGCTAGTTCAGTTGCTATCATAGCATCGAATGCATTACCTCCTTTTTTCATAATCGCTACTCCAATTTGCGAAGCTTCTTCACGTGCAGACACAACCATCGCCTTATTAGATTGCAGACCAGTTGGCTTTTGACCGTATACTAGCGATGAACAACTGATACCAGTGACGAATAAAAATAGAAGGATATTTTTCATTTAGCTAGGTGTTTTAAGTTAATAAAATTAAAATTCTTTTTGCTTTTCTGCAACGTACGCACGCAATTCCTCAAAGAAAAGAGTAAATTCTTTTTCAAAATCAGCGTAAAACTCTATTAGCTCTTCAGTTGCGAATTGCATTTTAGATTGATTCTTAGTGCGGCGATCCATCTGCGTTAGGATATGTTTAATTCCATTTATAGTTTTATAACTCAATAACCAATTTTCTCGGAACATAACGTCCATAAATCCCGATGTTCTCGGACTCAAAATAGTTGGGTTATCCCTTAACGATTGGTAAAAGCGTTCAATATATTCTACGAGATTTTCTTCAGAATAAGAGCTCCAATTTTTAGCCAAAAAATGATCGTAAAAAACATCAACAATAACACCAGCATAATGGTGATATCTAGAGTGAAGTTTCTTGGTACTTTCTCTAAAGATGGGGTGAGCATCAGTAAAAGTATCAATTGCTCTATGTAACATTATACCTTTCTGTACTTCTTCCGGATAATTGGCAAATTGATTTCCTCGTATACCATCAGCCATAAAGTTTCCTATTTTTAATAAGTCGCTTGAGCCAGAAAGATAGATGTGTGCTAAAAAGTTCATGTCAAATAAATTGTAAAAAATCAAATATACAAAGATTAAAAGGGAAGGCGAAAGCTAAAAGCATAATAAAAAAACTTTCTTTGATACTGTTTTGTAGCCTTTGAACTTTTATATTTGTATCGAAAACTAAAAAAAAACACATAAATAATAGCTCATGACTTTAATTAAATCAATATCTGGTATACGAGGAACTATAGGTGGTAAGGTAGGAGATAACCTGACTCCGGTAGATGCTGTGAAATTTGCTTCGGCTTATGGTACCTGGTTAAAAAACTACTCATCCAAATCTAAGCTTACTGTTGTTGTAGGTCGTGATGCCCGTATTTCGGGTCCTATGATTCATAATTTAGTTGTTAATACGCTAATAGGTTTAGGAATTGATGTAATAGATTTAGGTTTGTCAACAACACCAACTGTTGAAGTTGCTGTACCATTAGAACAAGCAGATGGTGGAATTATATTGACTGCTTCTCACAATCCAAAACAATGGAATGCCTTGAAGTTATTAAATGAAAAGGGCGAATTTTTAAACGGTGTAGAGGGAGAAAAAATACTAGCGATTGCAGAAGCTGAAGCATTTGATTTTTCGGATGTGGATAGTTTAGGGCAAATCACAGAGAATGATGCGTACATGGATATTCATATCGATGAAGTGTTAAACTTGCCGCTTGTAGATGTAGCTGCTGTAAAAGCGGCTCAATTTAAGGTTGTTGTAGATGGTGTTAACTCATCTGGAGGAATCATTATTCCTAAGTTGTTAGAATTAATGGGGGTTGAAGTGGTTAAGCTATACTGTGAGCCAAACGGGCATTTTCCTCATAACCCAGAACCGTTAAAAGAACACTTAACTGATATTTCAGAATTAGTAGTAAAAGAAAAAGCTCATTTAGGTATAGTAGTAGATCCTGATGTAGACCGTTTGGCTTTTATTTGCGAAGATGGTGAAATGTTTGGGGAAGAATATACATTAGTAGCTTGTGCAGATTACGTTTTGAGTAAAACACCAGGAAACACGGTCTCAAATATGTCTTCTTCACGTGCTTTACGTGATGTAACTAATGCTCACAAGGGTAGCTATGAAGCTAGTGCAGTAGGGGAAGTTAATGTGGTTGAGTTGATGAAGAAAAACCACGCTATTATTGGTGGTGAAGGAAATGGCGGAATTATATATCCAGAATCACATTACGGTCGTGACAGCTTGGTAGGTGTAGCTTTATTTTTAACTCATTTGGCTAATAAGAAAATGACAGTTTCTGCTTTGAGAGCTTCTTATCCGGAGTATTATATGAGTAAGAATAAAATAGAATTAACACCTCAAATAGATGTTGACGCTATTCTTGTTGCTATGACAGAAAAATATAAGAATGAAGATATCACTACCATCGATGGTGTTAAAATCGATTTTGCTAACGAGTGGGTTCATCTAAGAAAATCGAATACAGAGCCTATTATTCGTATTTATACGGAGGCACCATCACAAGAACAGGCTGATAAGCTAGCCTTTCGAATTATAGATGAAATAAAAGCTATTGCAGGAATCTAATAGATAGGAACATAATTTAAAAAGCCCTTTTAACAAATTGTTAAAAGGGCTTTTTATTGAACCTATTTATGTTAATCCCAAGCGTTCGAGGTTGAAACGGAATATTTGCCGCCTCCAGTAAAAAAGAGGGCTAATGCACCAAAAAGGTACAATCCTAATAATTCAATGGCCCAACCTCCATTTTTGTTTAATGTAAACACCTCTTGACTGTGTACTAGAAAAATGATAAATAAAATTCCAAATACATAAGCTCCTGCTGCTAAACGCGTTCTAAAACCAATGAGAATAAGTAAAGGTGCTACGATTTCGGTAATATAAACACCGTAAGCCAGCACAACAGGTAGTCCTTTGTCAGCTAACATCTCTTCAATAAATGAGGTATTTCCAATTTTTGCGATGCCATGTAGCAGCATTAAAGCACCTACAGAAAAACGAATTAGTACTAATCCTAAATTGGTATTAGTTTTCATATTTATTGCTTTTGATTTCGCCGTAAAGTACAGAAATTAAACCTATTCTCCTTAAGTTTTTTATGAGCAAGTTAAAAGTTAACTCTAAAGTTGATGTTTGGTGTCATCGCTAAGGATTTGTTTTCTATTTTGATGGTCTTAGATTGGTCGTTTTGGTCTACTTTATAGTAATGGCTAATAACATTATCTTGATTTGTTACATTAATAATTCCAGCTCTAATTGTGGCTTTAACAGCTGAATTAAACTTAAAATCATAGCTTAAAGAGGTGTCTATTCTCATAAAATCATCTAAGTTTTTACTGTTTGGACTGCTATAATTAACCATTGTAAAACTTCCGTTTTTCTTGGTTTCGTTTCCTGCTACAGGCTCAGTATAGGGCTGACCGCTACGCCATATACCTCCTACTGAAATCTTGAAATTTGGAGATAGATCATAATTTAAACCTAGAGAGGCAGAATGTCTAATATCTGCATTATTAGGAAAGGAGGAAGGGGTAAAGGATTCGAATTCGTAATTATTAGTGCTAAAAGTATAGCTGCACCACATACTGTAGTTTTTACCAGATTTGTTCACTAAAAATTCAACTCCTTTCGCAGTATAATTTCCTGTAGCTGTCGTGTACTGAAAGCTATTGTAAAAACCTTGATTTGAAGCAGTAATACCATCAACAAATTTATAAAAACCTGTTAAATCTATGTTGAATTGGTTTCTTTTAAATTCTATGCCAAGAGAGGCCTGCTTACTCGTTGCTATAGGAATAGCTTTATTATCAACAAGAACCCAACGCCTTTTTTCGACCCCCAAAAAATCATCTTCAAAATCAATAATCTGAGTAGAAGTTTGATTCTTAAATTCGCCCTCGATTTTTAGCGCAAGTAAATCAGAAATTTGCTGCCTTATGTTTAAGCGTGGCTCGATTATCATTTTGTCAAATTTTTGAAAATAATTAAGTCGAGCTCCAAGTCGTATGTACGTACTGTTTTTATGATATTCTGCTTCAGAGAAAAGGGCTTGCGTAAGCAAAACATTTTTAATTGTACTAGAGAATGTTGGGTTCCTAACTGTTGTTTGATTGAGCATTCCTGTTTCTGTCAATTGGTAGCCATGCAAAAAAGTTAGGTGTTTATTGATCTTATAATTGAGATTTAATTTTAATCCAGTCTCTAACACTTCATTAGCTTCCGTCAATCTTTGATCTGTCTCGACTCTATAATCTGAGGCGTCTATATTGTATTTAGAAAAATAGCCACTCATTTCAGTATTCACACGGTCACTCCAATTTGCGACCCAGTTACCGCCATATCCTGCATTATTTTGAGCCAATCTACTTGCTTTTTGTTCCGTGCTGCTATTGTTCGTTTTTAATTCGGAATAATCTAGGGAGTTATTGATGCCTATAACAGTGGCACGCAAATGGTGTTTATCATTAATGTCAAAAAGCAATTTGGCAGTATAATCATAGAAGTAAAAATCAGAACTAGTATTATTTTCCTGATTAGTAGTTTTAATTTCAGAGTCTTGAAAGCTACGATCAAAATAATTAGTATAAGTAGGGCTTTTAAAAAAATCAGTTAAGGAACGACGAGCCGAAAGATCTATTTGCAGGTTTTTTGCTACTGGAATTTCAATAAAAGCATCTGTACTTATTAGATTGACGTCTAGACCGCCTTTTACTACAGTACCCACTTTATCATTGGTAAACATATTTATAGTACTAGATACGCCATCACTGTAGGCAGCACTAGTACCATTTTTACTAACGATTACTTTACGGGTAACATTAGGATTATAAGCAGATATTAAGCCGAAAAAATGACCCGAATGATACATTTTTATATTATCCCAAAGCATTAGGTTTTGGTCGTTTGTTCCGCCACGAACGTTGATGTTGGCAATACTTTCGTTAGTACTTTCAACTCCCGGTAAGACTTGGATTGATTGCAATATATCAGGCGCTACCAAACCGGGTAATATTCCAAATTTTTTTGATTCCAAGACGGTGCTTCCGTCAAGATATTTTTGTAAACCAGTCGTAAAATATTTAGTTATTAAGACTTGATTAAGTTCCTCGTTACTGGTTTGTAATATTATTTTTTTACAATTTTGTTCGTTCATCAATAGGTCTTTAACAGTAAACTGCTGGTCGGCATAGCCTATGTAAGATATATTTAATACTGCATTCAAGTTAATATTATCAATTTTAAAATATCCTTTATCCGACGTTATAGCACTCTTTGTACTTTGAGCTATTCGTACACTTGCTCCAGGCAACGAAGTTGTTAGATCCTTGCTGTAAACCGTACCGCATACTGTGACAGTTTTATTTAGTAATGAAACAGTAATGTAGCGATCATCTATCGCTCTAAAATTTAAAAGAACTTTTTTATTTAAATAAACAAGTGTTTCTGATAAGCTTAAGCTAGATTGGGGCGACTCGATTGCAATATCCTTAACATCTTCGACAGCATAAGAGAATTTTACATTATAGCGCTGTTCTAGTGTTTTTATTATTGTTGTGAGTGGCTTGAAAGCATTGCTTTGCTGCCCATAACTACAATTAAATAGTAGGATTAGTAACACCAATGTCCATTTATTGTGCGGCATAATTGTATATTATAATGGTTTTGCCTTGTATTTTATAACTTAATTGTAACGGGACAGTAATTGCTTCCAAGGCCAATTTTTGATTAGTATTGGTAAAGGTTCCCGTATATAATTTTGAGGTATCGACACCCTCTGTTTTTATGGTAACATCATATTGCCTCTCTAACTCTGCAATAACTAAATTGAAAGGAATACGTTCAAAATTAGATTCTTTAGCTAGCCATGAGGGTGATGAAGTAGTAGAATCATCCACAGATTCAATTTTTTTATTTACTAGTCTAAAAGTTTTGCCAGGAGGTAGCTTTACAATTTTGTTATTGTGAGTAACACTTACTAAGCCTTCATAGCATAATACTTCATAATAATTGTCACGTTGTTTGACATTAAAATGTGTTCCAAGAACTTTTACAATTCCGTCGTTGGTTTTTACGCTAAAAGTTTGTCCCTTTTGTACTTCAAAATAGGCTTCACCTTCTAATGTTAGTGCTCTATTTTCTTCCCAATTGTCCTCGTTATAGGTGATTTTTGAGCTAGCATTTAGTGTGACTTTCGAATGATCAGGAAGTTCAAACGACTGTGTTTGCGCAACCGAAGTTTTAAAAGTAGTATCGTTGTTAAAAAATAAAAAGTAGGATGATGAAAATAGCAGCGCAATGGCTGCAGCTATCTTGAAGAACATTTTATAATTTAATGGAATAACTTTAGGTTCTTTTTTCTCGAGTTTAAGTTGGTTAAAGCGCTCTAAAGCGGCCTGAGCATCAACTGCTGGCGCTTGTAGGTGAGAGGAATAATGAGCAATTTTTTCTAAGACAAGAGCATCTTCTGATTTTTTCAAATCGTCGATTTCTTGATCGGATAATTCGCCATTAATCCATTCTAGTATTTTTTTTTCGTCTTTCATCTTTAGGAGATTACATTAGTAAGACAACTCATTCTAAAATTACCCTACTTGCTATCAATTATTTATATGTTCTCTATTTGTGCTTTTAATAGCTTTAAGGCACCTGACATTCTTTTCTCAACTGCTTTTTGAGAAATATCAAGTAGTTCGGCTATTTCTCGGTATTTTTTTCCGTCTATTCTATTCATTAAAAAGACTTCTCTTTGTGCTTCACTTAAGGATGCAATTGCGTTTTGAAGTTTAACTTTGAATTCTTCTTCTTCTAAAATATATTCTGGACTTTGGTTGGTACGATCTAGGTTAGGCGTATCTTTGGCATAAGCCAAAACAACTTTTTGATGCTTGATAGTATTTAAAAATAAGTTATTCACAGTAGTAAACAAATACGTTTTTACCTTGTGATAATCAATTTGTGAACAATGTTCCCAAATTTTTGCAAAAGCATCTTGAACAATATCTAAAGCAGCATCACGATCGCCACATTTATAATAGGCAAAATTGGTTGCTGCTTGTACATTTTTTAAATAGATTTCATTAAAGTTTACCTGTTCGCAAAGTGATTGCTTGTCATGACTCATAGAAATTGTACTCTTTTAATTGGTGGGTAAATGTAAATTATTTTTTTTGATTAAAATAAAGAGCGACCATACAGCTTCGTTATTCCATCAAAAAGTAAGTGTTTATTTATAGTGCTCTATTTTTTATTTTTCTTGAAAATATAATATCAAAATGCCTTTATTATTTATTTTTTATTGTTCAAAAAAGAATACCAACTAATCGCCAGTAATAATACTTTCTCAATGCTTTCCTGTACTTTTGTAATGAAGCCATACATTCACAAAAAAAAAATAAAAAATTTAAAAATTGTGGTAGGGTAAAATAAATGATGGTTGTCTTACTTATAGAAATGCGCTTGAAGCATTAAATAAAAGTAAATAACTATAAATTTTAAAAACATGAAAACTTTAAAAACTATTACAGGAATCGCAGCTATTGCATTATTTGGATTTACTTCTTGTCAAAGTGAAGTAAACGAAGTTGATGGACAGAACCCGAATACTAACGGAGCAAATTCTACCGCTACAACTAATTTTAAGCGAACTGCAATGTTTGATGGATCTGAAGATGATATGTTAGACGGTACTTCTTGTTCGTCTATCGTACTTCCAGCTGTAGCTACAGTGAATGGAACGAGAGTTACTTTACTTACACAATTAGATTACCAACAAGTAATTTCTATTTTGGGACAATTCAATAATGACCAAGACTCAGTTGTTCTTCAATTTCCTTTGAAAGTAAAAACAAGTACCTATACTGAAGTAGTGGTTAATAGTCAATCAGAATACAATGCAATTGTAAATGGATGTACTTCTGCTCAATCATCAGGTCAAAGTGCTATTTCTTCAGTGAAAATTAGTTTCCCACTAACAATTTTAACTTACAATACTAGTTTCCAACAAACAGGTAGTTTAGTGATTACATCCAATCAACAATTATATACGTACATGAGTACAGTAAGCAGCACGGAATTATACTCTGTTGCATACCCTCTATCATTAACGTTTATTGATGGAACTAAATCAACGGTTTCTAGTGATGCAGAATTTAAAGCTGCAATTGAAGCTTCTATAAAAACGAAGGCTACAATCGAAGCTGCTGTTCAAAGTAAAAAACAAATGGAAACTATTTTAGTGAATGGTACATTTAAGGTACAATCATTTGTAAGTGCAGGAGTTGATACGGCAAACACATACAAAGATTTTACAATTGATTTCGCAAATGACATGTCAATCAAAGTTTTCAATGGTTTGACAACTGCGGCAAATGGAACCTATGCAGCAAGTTCACAAACTGATGTGTTTTTAAAATTAACATTTTCAGGAAACGCATCCTTTAATCTTTTAAACAATACGTGGAAAGTAACAAGTTTTAACGCAACATCTATTAATTTACAAAGTTCAACAAATGCTGCTGTAACGTTAGTGTTGAGACAAATATAAAATCATAATAAATTGTCGAAGTAGCCCTTTTGAAGTAAGCTACTTTGACAATTAAATTAAAAGTAAAAAATGAAAAAATTAATAGTAGTACTCTTTTTAGTCTTATCAATTTCTTGCTCAAAAGACGATAATGTTGGTGAAATGGCATCTAATGGATTTACAGTTTCTAATAATAAAAAAGCAACTGGAAGTTCTGCCTATGATTTGTTATCGGATAACATTTTTAAAAGTATGGTCATAGAGGTTGTTTATGTACAAGGTTTTGAGCCAACAACTGCTGCCATTAATGATTTTGTTGCTTTTTTAAATAATAGAACTTTTAAACCGCAAGGTATAACTGTAGTAAAAAGAGCTATTCCTTCGCCTGGAAAAGCAACTTACACAACTACCGATATTATCGCCATTGAAGATGCTAACAGAACGAAGTACAATACAGCTGATCAAATTGCAGTTTGGTTATTTTTTACTGATGGAGCTTCTGATGGTGACTCGGGGAATAACTTTGTAATAGGTACGGCATACAGAAATACATCAATAGTTATTTTTGAAGAAACAGTTCAATCGCTTACTAATAGTCCTTTAAAGCCCAATAGAAGTTTGGTAGAATCGACGGTTGTAAACCATGAGTTTGGTCATATTTTAGGTTTGACTAATTTAGGTACAACTATGCAAACTGATCATGAAGATAAGGACCATCCTAAACATTGTATTACACAAACTTGTTTGATGTTTTGGCAAGCAGAATCTAGTAGTGGAATGATGAATATGCTTTCTGGAGGTTCTGCACCGACATTAGATGCCCAATGCTTAGCAGATCTAAAAGCAAATGGTGGGAAATAGAGAAAAGAGTAGAGTAGTAGTAACTTTAAAATAGAGATCATGAAAAAAACATTTATAACCTTAGCATTACTTTGCGGAATACTATTTTCTGTTAATGCACAAGAAAACAGTTCCTCTAAATCTACAGGAGGTATAAAAGGAGGGTATAACTTAGCATCAGTTAGTTTTGATGGAAATGGAGAAACCGATCAACGTAATGGTTTTCATTTAGGAGTATATGGAGAATCGTTTATCAGTAATAGTTTTTCTATCCAACCCGAATTAATGTACTCGCAGCAAGGATATGAGATTACAAATTCGAATGGAACTTTTACGCAAAAATTAGATTATATAAATTTGCCAATTATGCTAAAAGCATATCCATCAAAAAACTTTTTCCTTGAAGCGGGACCGCAAATAGGTCTAGCAATTTCTCATAAGGAAGCTTATGATGGTTTTATCACCGCTTCACGAGAATATGATCCTCAAAAATTTGATTGGGGAATGAATTTCGGTGCTGGTTTTAAAATAGATGCTGGAATTAGTTTAGGTGTAAGATACCATCTTGGTTTAGGTGATTTATACGACACGAACGATAAGGCATTTAATAGAGTGTTACAGTTTTCTTTAGGATTTGATTTGTAACAGTCAATCACTATTTTAAAAAAGCTCTTTTGGTAATTAATTATCAAAAGAGCTTTTTTTATGCAGTAGTTGATAATTTTAAGCGGTTAATTTTCATTTAAATAGAATAGGATTTTGCTAAATTCCAGTGTTTCTATAACTGTAGATTGCGCAAAATTAAATATCTTTGAAGCAAATTGTTAGATAATGACTACCACAGAAAATCAAACTCAACTCGAATTATATTTCCAGAAATTCCGAAAAAACATTATCGGAATTGATCAAAAGTTTACTTCTCCTTTTGGAGAAAAAAAAATCATTTATACTGATTGGACTGCAAGCGGACGTTTGTACCGACCAATAGAAGAAAAACTTATGAATGAGTTTGGTCCTTTTGTTGCCAACACTCATACGGAGACCACTGTTTCTGGTACAGCAATGACAAAGGCTTACCATAAAGCGAGGCAGATTATAAAAAGTCATGTCAATGCAAATGCAAATGATATTTTAATTACCGATGGAACGGGAATGACAGGTGTTGTAAATAAGTTTCAACGCATTTTAGGTCTGAAAGTTCCTGAGAATTTAAAAGATTTTATCAACATTCCTGCAGAAAAAAGACCAATTGTTTTTATTTCGCACATGGAGCACCATTCTAACCAAACTTCATGGATCGAGACTATCGCTGATGTAGTGGTTATTCCGTCAACCGAAGATGGTTTGTTTAGTATCGAAAACTTAGAAGAAATACTTGAGCAATACGACCACAGGCCTTTTAAAATAGCTTCAATAACGTCCTGCTCTAATGTTACGGGTATACGAACGCCTTATCATGAAGTTGCCAAAATTATGCACCAGCATAATGGTCTTTGTTTTGTAGATTTTGCCTGTTCTGGTCCCTATGTACCTATTGATATGCATCCAGAAAATGAAGAGGAAAGCTATCTAGATGCTATCTTTTTTTCTCCACATAAATTTCTAGGTGGTCCTGGTACATCAGGCGTCTTACTTTTTAATAAAAAATTGTACCAAAATTTAGTTCCTGATAATCCGGGTGGAGGAACCGTATCTTGGACAAACCCGTGGGGTGAACATAAATTTATCGATAATATTGAAGACAGAGAAGATGGAGGTACTCCGGGGTTCATGCAGGTTATCAAAATTGCACTTGCAATCCAGGTTAAGGAGGAAATGGGTATTGAGAATATATTAAATAGAGAGCATGAATTAGTTGATTATATTTTTGCAGAATTAGGAGCTGTTCCTAATATTAAAATTTTGGCAGGACAACATCAAGATCGTTTGGGAGTAATCTCATTTTATATTGATGACTTACATTTTAATCTAGGTGTTAAAATGCTTAATGATAAATTTGGAATTCAAACTCGTGGTGGTTGCAGTTGTGCAGGCACTTATGGACACTTTTTATTGCATGTAGATCAAGAAACGTCAAATAAATTGATTGATGAAATAAGCCTGGGAGATTTAATTAGAAAACCAGGATGGATTAGAATGTCTGTTCACCCTACAACAACTACAGCTGAAATAGAAATGGTTTGTAATAGTATTAAAGCATTAGCAGCAAATCATGAGACTTGGGCTTTGGATTATACTTATAATAAAGATTCAAATGAATTTGTACATCAGGCTGCTAAACCTTTAGAAGATGAGTTAGTGAAAGGTTGGTTTTCAATTTAAAAATATATGATTAATTAAAAAGAGCCATTTGCATATGCAAATGGCTCTTTTTAATTTTAGAATTATTAAGAACTGCACGATAGCATAGAACTACCCACTTTTTCTCTAGCCCAATCAGGTCTTTTAGTAAACCATTTTGAATATTTTTCTTGTTCTTGGTACGGGTTTTTTAATAAAAGATGTAGTTCTTCGATTAAAGCATAGTCCTCTTTTTCAGCTGCTTCAATGGCTAATTGCGCCATATAATTACGCAATACATACTTTGGATTGGTCCCATCCATAGCAATTTTTCTATTTTCATCAGTAAGAACTTCCTTTTGAAGCCTGTCGCGATACAAGGCAAACCAATACAACCACGATTCTTTTATCGTTGCAACAACTTCTGCAGGTTTATAAAAAGCTTCAAAAACAGTCTGTAATGCTTTTTCTTCTGACTCTTCTTTTTTGAACTGACTTAAGTTTCTAAAAAAAATAGTCATATCCGTTTCTGTAAGTTGAAGGTTTTCCGTTAGAATTGCAATAAGTTGTACATCATTTTCCTCTTTGTTGCTCAATCCTAATTTACTTAACATCATAAAATGGTAATCCATTTGATAGCTATTTTGAAAATCTTCTAATATTTTTTCTAGAGGAGCTGCTTCATTTACCAAGGGATATAGAGCATTAGCTAACTGGTATAAATTCCAAAGCGCTATTTCTGGCTGGTTACCATAGCGATATCGGCGATTTTCACGATCTGTAGTGTTAGGTGTCCAGTTAGGGTTGTAATCTTCTAACCATCCATAAGGGCCATAATCTATAGTAAGACCTAAAATAGACATATTATCTGTATTCATTACACCGTGAACAAAACCAACACGCTGCCAATGAACAATCATTTCTCTAGTTTGGTTTGCGACTGATTGAAGAAAGGCAACATAACTCTCTTTATTACTTCCTTTAATTTCGGGAAAATAATATTTGATAGTAAAATCAGCTAGTAGCTTTAACGATTGTAAGTCATTTTGAGAAGAAAAAAGTTCAAAATTCCCAAAACGTATGAAGGATGGTGCCACTCTGCAAACTACTGCGCCTTTTTCGTAGGCTGGATTACCGTCATACATGACATCGCGTAGTACTTGATCTCCCGTCAGAATTAATGATAGTGATCGCGTAGTGGGTATGCCTAAATGAAACATAGCCTCACTGCACAAATGCTCTCTAATAGAAGAGCGTAATACTGCTAAACCATCTGCTCTACGGGAATAAGGAGTCATTCCAGCTCCTTTTAATTGCAAGGTGTAATTGGTGTTGTTAACATCAATTTCAGTCAAAACAATAGCTCTACCGTCACCCAATTGCCCCGCCCAATTACCAAATTGATGCCCGGCATAACTCATGGCATATGGCCTAGTATTAGGTAAAATTATTTTACCAGAAAATACATTTATAAATTCTTCCGATTCTACATCTTTCTCAGTTATTCCTATTAATGAGGCTACTTCCTGAGAAACATGTACCAGTGAAGGGTTAGATACTTTTTTAGGTAAAACAAATGAAAAACAAGCGTTTTTTACTTGTCGAGTTTCGTTCGTTTCATCTGGATCAGCAGGTAATTCTGTACTAAATCTATTGTTGATTTTTAAATTCATTTTGCGTCTATTTAGATCCAAATTATTTAAGTTAAACTAATTATTTAAGGCGGTGTTTCCAACGTCTGTGCGTCCAGAAATAATATTCAGGAGCTGCATTTATTTGCTTTTCGACTTCTCTCAAATATGTGTTTGTTATTTCAAAATTAGGAACTGATTTTACATCATCACTCAACGGAATCAATGTACATTCATAGTAACCTCTTTTCACTTTTGAAACTTTGGCGTAAAGCACATTCAAATCGTATTTTTTTGCTAAAGTTTCCCCACCAATATGCACAGGTACATCAATTCCCATAAAACGTTCTTTATGCACAATTCGATTCAGAGTAGGAGACTGATCGCTTGGAATGCCATACATAGAAAAAACTTTATTTCTCTGATTGTTAGCTATAAGCGGTATAGTTTCGTTGTTAACGACTAATGTGGTATTGAATCTAGACCGTATTTTTTTGACTAATTGATCAAAGTATTTATTGTTTACCCTTTTGTAAACGGCAAAACCTCTAAAACTTATTTTTTTATTCACCGCCACTAACCACTCCCAGCTAGCGTAGTGAGAAACAAATAGCATGATGCTTTTTTCCTTTAGTTCATACTCTTTCAACAAATCTAAGTTAGTAATAACAAAACGTTTATTTATTTCCTCGGAGGAGATAGTCATTGTTTTCGCCATTTCTAGAAATAGATCACAAAAATGGAGGTACGATTTTTTTTCAATATCAAGACGCTCTTTTGTGCTCAGATGAGGTAAAGTTAACTGTAAATTGTCTCGAACTACTTTTTTACGATAACCAATAACATAATATACTAAAAAATACAAACCATCAGATATCCAATATAGTATGCGAAAGGGTAAGATTGAAATGATCCAAAGAAAAGGGTATGCTAAAATGTAAACAATAAATTGCATTCTAAATTTTTATACAAAGATAAGTCAAAAATGATTAGGTCATTAATAATGCAAGGTAGCTAGGTAGGGATCACATCGAGAATTACTATCTTTACATTTCACATTAAATTAAATTTATGAATACTGTTTTGATTGCGATTATACTGGCAAATGTTTTATTTAGCTACAAAGGATTTAATGATATTACATTTTTTAGAAAATATGAATTTCACATGGGCAGCGTGCGCTCGGGGGATCAAATTAGAATGTTATCATCTGGTTTTTTGCATGCTGATTTTGGTCATTTAATTTTTAATATGATTACACTTTACTTTTTTGCACCAGTGGTAATTGCTTATCTAGGAAGTTTATCTTTTATAATAATCTATTTTGGAAGTTTGCTTGTAGGGAGTCTATTAACTTTAGTTTTTCATAAAAACGATTACAACTATCGAGCAATAGGAGCATCGGGAGCAGTTACAGGAGTTTTGTACTCAGCCATCCTATTACAGCCTGATATGATGCTCGGTATCTTTTTTGTAATTCCGATGCCTGCTTATATTTTTGGTATTCTTTATTTACTGTATTCGATTTATGGAATGAGAGCTAAAAATGATAATATAGGACATACTGCCCATTTTGGAGGGGCAATAGGTGGTTATCTAATTACATTAGCTACAAACCCTCATTTAATTGTAGAGAACACCTTGATGGTCGTATTACTAACCATACCTATTGTTGTTTTATTCGTTATGGCGAAGCTTGGTAAAATTTAATGGCACGCCTTTTGAAATAATCATGTAAGAATCACAAATATTTAGAAAATGAAAAAAGCACTATTAATTCTATCGATGTTTTTAATGACTCTTTCTTATGGTCAAGAGATAAAACAAATTCCCCAAATCAATGTAAGTGGTGAAGGGAAAATTAAAGTCGTTCCAGATGAAGCAACTATAACTGCTACAGTAGATACAAGAGGAAATAATGCTAAAGAGGTTAAAAGACAAAATGATCAGCAAATAGAGGTAGTACTCAAGTTGATTAGAAAAATGAATTTAGCTCCTACTGATTATAAGACGAAGCGCGTTTCTTTGAACCCTGTTTATGACTATGAGAAAAAGAAAACCGCTTACAATGCCACTCAAACAATCGAAATTCTATTAAGAGATTTGTCAAAGTACGATGAATTAATGGAGGGCCTTGTTGATGGAGGAATAAATAAAGTTAATAATGTCGTATTTCAATCATCAAAATTGGAACAATACCAGTCTGAAGCTAGAAAATTGGCTATGAAAGATGCTAAGCAAAAAGCAATCGATTATGTATCAGTTTTAGGTCAGAAGGTAGGTAAGGCCTTAACCATATCTGATAATTCTCAAAGTTATTATCCACAACCTATGTATGAAGCAATGCGTATGACCAAAAGTGATAGCGCTGAGCCAAGGGAAACACTAGCCGTTGGTGAAATAAATATAGTGGCTAACGTTAGTGTTAGCTTTGTGTTAGAATAATTATTGTATTGAAATAAAAAGAGAAACTCACTGTCAATTGATAGTGAGTTTTTTTATGCTATTTAGTTAGCTCTACGGATATTTTAGATTTATTGATCAAAGAAAAACCCTCAAATATACTTGTTAATTAAGGGCCAATTCTTCAATTGTATTTTTACTTTAGCAACACCCACCACCATTATAATGATAGGTACTTTCGCTTATAAAAATGTCGCTTCTGTTTAAAGCTGTAATTGCTGTAGCAGTTTTGTCGCAAATAGCGATTGGCTGATTTTTTAATAAAGTATGTCCGTTCTTATCATCAAAATAAGCATCTTTACCATAGTAAATAGCTGCCTTTCCTGTAAATACACATGGTCCATCTGCTGGCATAGGATCTTTGATAGCACAAACTTCGATACTTTCGATAAAAATTAATTCGTCTGTAGGATAGTTTGTAGTATCTAAAATTCTATAAGGTCTACGACCTCTAATTTCTATGGTACCAAAACCTACATCCGTTAATGCTTTTATGTAGTCTGCTATGGGAATACTACCACTTAAACATAACGCTCGCAGGTGGTCGTCATTGCGTAAATCGTCATTCATTTCCTGTTCGCAAGTAGGATCACTCATTACTAATCGGCCATGAGGTTTTAAAACACGATACATTTCTTGTAATGCTTTTTTTAAATCCTCCGTTTTAAAAATATTAAACAAGCAATTTTGAGCTGCGATATCAATACTTTCATCTTCGATTGGTAAGTTAAGCGCATCTCCTTTTTTAAGTTCGACGAAATCGCTTTTAAACCAATCATTTTGTTCTTCGGCTATTAAGAAATTTTTTCGTGAAGCTTCCAGCATTTCGTCTACAACATCTACACCCACAACACCTCCTTTTTGGCGAGAGAAATAAGCAAACTGAAGTAATTCCATTCCGCCTCCAACACCCACATACAAAACTTTAGGATTATTGATTAAATCTTGTGCAGAAATGGTACTACCACATCCATAATTCATCTCCTGCATAATTGTAGGGATTTCCAACCCAGGAAATTTCCAAATTGGAGTAGTGGTGCAGCATAAACCAACATCTGGCGTTAAAGCTGCATTTTTATATAAATCGTTTGTTGCATCTAAATAGCTCATATTTTTGATTTTTTCTCTTTTTATATATATATTACAATTGACTCACTAATGTTTTAAAAAGGGTGATCATTTTTGGTTCTGCTTCACCCGCTACTGCTATTATCTCAGGGATATTTACAGGTTTTAAATTATCTGGATCACATTCATCTGTCAATACAGAAACAGCAATAACTGGTAGTTGCAAATGATTTGATACGATAACTTCGGGTACTGTACTCATTCCTACAGCGTCTGCTCCTATGATTTTCAAATAACGGTATTCTGCTCTCGTTTCTAATTGAGGTCCTACAACTGAAGCATAAATTCCTTTATGTAATACAATGTTGTTTTCTTTAGCTATAGCCAACATTTTTTCATTTAATGTAGCATCATATGGCGCGCACATATCTGTAAAACGCTCCCCAAAATCAGAAACATTTTTAAAAGCTAATGGAGATCCACCTTGTAAATTGATATGATCGTCAAGCAGCATTAAATCTCCTTTTTTATAAGACAAATTAATGGCACCCGCCGCATTAGAGACTAATAAGCTTGTAATTCCAAGCGCCTTTAATACTCTAACCGGAAAAGTGATTTCTTGCAACGTATAGCCCTCATACAAATGAAATCGACCTTGCATCACAATTGTTTTTTTACCTTCTAAAGTTCCGTATAGTAATTTTCCAGAGTGGAATTCTACAGTAGAAACAGGAAAATTTGGAATATCGGTATAGTTAATTTCAACCTCTATTTCTAGGTGATTGACTAGCTGTCCCAAACCTGTTCCTAAAACTATTCCAACTTGAGGCTTTTGAAATCCTTTCTCATGTAAAAATGCTACCGTTGTATTTATTGTTTCTTGTGTCATTAGATTGTGTATTTATTAAAAAAGGGAATATTTTTTATATCTTCAAAAGTATCAATGTCATTTTTTTCTTCCAGTAAAAGGTATTTTAAACTTGCGAGATCTACTAAAGTATCTTTTAGAACAGTATCTGTTCCCCATTCTTTATTACTAAAAATGTTTTCAGGAACCTTTTTCATACCTAAAAGGTAATAGCCACCATCTTCGGCAGGACCTATTACGATATCATTGTCGTCTAGGTTGCTTATCGCACTTGAAATATCAGAACTTTCTAAAGCTATCAAATCAGAGCCAATAATTACGATTTTCTCATAACCATCAATAAATCCGCCTTGAAAAGCATTGTACATTCTCTCACCTAAGTCAACTCCTACTTGCAATTTTTTTTGAAAGTAATTAGCTTCCCACATGTCGTTAGTATTGATCTCCTCCGAATACAGTACCTGCTTATCGTAAGGTGTTTCTAGGGCAACTTTTTTAGTATGTTCTAGTAATTGAATATAAATTTCAAGCGCATTTTCGTTGCCTATTGTAGCTGCTAATCGTGTTTTTACTTTACCAAGTTCTGGATTTCGTGTAAATATGAGAATTAAGTTTTTATTCATCTTTAAATTGAATTTGTTTTCCTTGTAGTTTACTTTCTGTTTCAGGAAGAATTTCCATATTATCCCAAATGCCATTGATAATGGTTGTAGCGTATTCCTGAGGAAGCTGATGTTTGTGCATCAAATTAGCAGTTGTTGTATAGTCATAATCGAGTTGGTGGTGCTTACAGGTTAGTTCGGCATCTTTTTCATCAAGTATCATGTACCATACTGAATTTTTGCCGTCATTTGCAGGCATTCCTATTACTCCAGGATTCAGCCATAGCAACCCATCTTTCCTATCATTAAAGGGCAACCCACAATGGCCGGCGATAATTACATCGCTTTCTGTTACTGTAAAATTGGGTGCTTTTTTGTCCCACGGAGTCGATTTAAATACAAATTCAGAAGTATTAAAATACGAGCCGTGAACTACTGTTATTTTTTTATCAGCATAGTCAAATGTTATAAACTCTGGTAATTCACTTATGTACGATAAAGAAGAAGTAGATAATTTGCTTTTCGCAAAAGGGTACCACAATTGTGAAAAATCATCACAGCGAGATCCTTTAGTGAAATCGCAGCCACAATCCTCCGCATTTTCACTTAATTGAATTTCTACATTACCAGCTATACTGCGCGCATTCCAATTTTTAAAAAATGAAATTGTTTCTTCAGGTTGCGCACAATACCCAATAATATCACCAGTACAAATACAATTTTGAGAACTAATGCCTTCTTTTTTGGCAATTTCAGCTATTGCTTCTAAAGCTTGGAGATTGCTGTACACACCTCCAAACAATAAAACTTTGCCCGTTAATTTGCCTATATTTTCTATTTTCTTATCCATTTTGGTACACAATATAATACGATACAACTTAAAATCCCATATATATTTACCCACAGTAAGTCAGCATACTTACCATCAGTAAAAATTAAGTTGGTTGGGAGCCAATTAAAAACTAAAATAAAACCGAAAACGATTCCACAAATCACACTTAAATAAAAACTTATTTTAGGTACTCTCATGTTCCAAAACAAAAAAACAGGAGTTAAACCTATCACCATGGTTCCAGAGATAGTAGTAGCTGATAGTATTTCTGCATCTAAAAAAACAGGAATTGTCCCAAGCAACGCCACGGTTACCATTGCAAGTCTACCAAAAGTAACTGATTTACCCAAATTTAAATCTAAGGAAACTAATTTTGAGAAAGAGGAAAAAGTAGAATCAAGAGTAGACGCAGCTGAAGTAATCATTATAAAATTTATAACCAATAAAATTACTACACCAAATGCTTTTCCTACTTCAAAAGCGGCATCTCCAGTCATTCCTTGCGTTTTAGCATAAACTCCAATAATACTAAAAAGAACAATACAAAGACCTCCCAATAAACTCGCCCACAAAAAGCTTTTTCTAGTTACTTTTGGCGAGGCTATGAAAGCTCTATCCGTTAGAACAGGATCATGAAATGGATAGCTAAAAGATTGCAAAATTGCAGCAAAAAATAAATTTAACCCTAACTCAAAACTCCAAGTACTTGAAGTAGCCACTGTGGTGACCGAAAAATTTTCCATGGAAAATACCTTCCACAAAATAATCATCAGCAATACTGAAAATAACACCATCTGGATAGCATCTGTAAAAATGGAACTACTCATACCACCTTTGAGGGAGTAGGCAAGTGTTAATAGTGTAAAAACTAGTATAGCAGCATAAAAAGGGGATGATCCTTGCGCTCCAAAATAAGTTCCTATAACCATTGTATTACTCCAAACTTCATTAAAAAGCCGAATAACAATCAGAACAGAAAATAGTAACATCGCATTTTTCCCGAACTTAGTAGTCAAAAATTCATGAATACTAGTGTAATTTCCCTTTGTTCGTAGATTGTAAATTAAAATCCCAGCTACCGCAAAAGATAAGTAATAGCCAGCATAGGCGATTCCGCCAACTATCCCGAATTCGAGTCCAAGATTAGCAGCATTAGTAATGCTTTTAGCAAAAATCCAAGAAATAATTAAGCTACCAGTTAGCACCAAACCATTTGGTGCTTTACTGTTGGTGATAGCTTTAAAAAATTGATCGGTTGTTTTTGCTAAAGGGGATAAAAAGAAAAACAACAAACCAGATGCAATGATTAAGATCCATTGCCAATATAATACATCCATTATTTATTATTTATTCCACCACACTGGAAAATTAATACTATTGTTATCCGTTGCAGCGGCAGCGAGGTTGTAATTTTCTCTATTCAAAGCTTCTTCTTCAGCAGGATAGGGCATTCTTACAGGAATCAAATTGTTGTTTAAACTAGCCGATATTGTTCGCAATTTAGGAAAACCAGTCCTTCTAAATTCGACCCAACCTTCATAGCCATTGATAATGTTTGCAATCCACTTTTGAGTAATAATTTGTTGCAAAGGAGTCGTTCCTGAAGCATTATAAGCTGCAGAGCCTGTTAAATAGGTGGTAGGTAAAGTAGTGTTCCAGTATTGAAAAGCCAATGTCACACCATTATCATATAAGGCTTGTCCATTAGCGACTATTAATCCTTTTTGAGCGGCTTCTGCCAATGCTAATTGAATTTCCCAAGCCGTTACGAAATTTGCTTTAAGCGTCGAACTATCTTCTCTAAAAATGGTTCCTGCTAAAGAATAGTTAGCTAATACAACAGAGGTTGTAGCCGAATTAATTCCATTAAGTAAACCATTGTATTGCCCTGTATTTGAGTTAGAAAAAGGTCTAAATAAAGTTTTTATTCTAGTATCATTTAGATTAACTAGGATATCTTCCATGGTTTCAGAAAGAACAAAATTATTAAAATCACCTACTCGTAATTGCGCTAACCTAAAGCTATTTGGTGCCGAATTTGTAAAACTAAATACGGCATTTTGAGCGTTAGAAACGATGTAATTGCCTTCGCTATACAATGCTTGAAGCTTGGTACTTACATTTACTTTTCCTGAAATCCGAATTAGATATTTAATTTTTAGGGACTTGGCAAAGCGAACCCATGATTGTAAGTTACCGTTGTATAATATATCACCTTGTAGTGGTATAGCATCATTATAAGCTTGAATTGCCGCTATACCTTTATCTAAATTATCTAGAATTCCGTTTTCGTCTAAATAAATACTTTGCTGACTGTCATAGGCAGGTGTTACCTCACCTTCGGTACCATTAAAAGCATTAAAATAAGGTACATCACCAAATAAGTCGGTCAAACCAGCGGCCATATATGCTTTGAGTATCAATGCTGGGCCTTCGTACACTTTTAGCGTTGTGCTTTGTCTCGCTTGTTTCAGAATAATTTCGTTATCTCTGAGGTTTTTGTAAAAAATTGACCAAGGATTCCCACCTAATTGGGGGGATTTTAAAGCATGACGATCGAATAAATTAAAGTCTAAAGCAGTTCTATGCTGTGCTAATAAATCACCTGCCACAAAGCCTTCATAACTCATGTTTTCTCCGTAATTATAAATAACTTGTCTCAAGAGAAGGCTGGGTTGAACTGATTTTGGAGCATTAGTATTGGTATTTATCTCTTCAAAATCCTTGGTACATCCTGAACTTATAAAAAGAACAGCAAACAGTACTATGTATATAAATTGTTTCATTTTTTTAAATTAAAAGGTTACACCAAGTTTTAAACCAATACTTCTAGAAGTTGCATAACTCATATCTTCGACACCGCTAACAAATCCTGTTCCTTGTACTGCAAGCTGCTCTGGATCAAAATGCGGATTCTGAGTGATAGCAAAAAGATTATTTCCGATAATAGAAGCATTAAAAGAAGGACTTTTTGTTAATCCGAAAAAGCCTTCTTTAACTTTAAAAGCGTATCCAATAGAAAACTGGCGCATTTTTAAGAAGGAAGCATCATATACATTGTTCTCTTCATGGTTACGGTCATAATATTGTCGGTAATAACTCTCTGCAGAAATAGCAGTTGTATTAGGAGTATAAACTGGATTTGTAGTACTACCAGTATTAATTACACCCTGAGCTACAATTCCTCCCGCTGGTCGGTATGCAGTTTCTGCTAATTGTCCACCTACATTTCCTAAGGCTCTAGTTCGTGAAACAATTTCTCCTCCTTGTCGCCAATCAAGTAAAAAGCTAAGATTCCAATTTTTGTAAGTGAAATTATTAGACCATCCTAAAGTGAAATCCGGATTGTAATTTCCTATTTTTCTTAAATTATTGTCGGCTATATAGTTTCCTGCATTGGTCAATACAAAATCTCCTTTGTCATTTTTTAAATAACCGGTTCCGTACATATCACCAATTCGTCCACCTTCTTCAACTTGAAACCAGACTGTCTGGTTAGCACTGTCATAGATTCGGCTATAAGCCAAAGTTAAACGCCCACCTTCTTGAGGCAAGTTTTTCACGACAGATCTACTTCTTGCAAAATTGAAAGTAGTATTCCATTTGAAATTTTCAGTTTTTATGGGAATAACTCCCAAAATAACTTCGATACCTTGCGTATTTACTTTTCCACCATTAACAACCTGCTGATTATAACCTGAGGATATTGCAATGGGAAGTGAAATGATCTGGTCTGTGGTATTGGAGTTATAATAAGTGAAATCAAAATTTAATCGGTCTTTAAACAGACGAATATCCGTACCTAATTCGTAAGAAGTAGTTTGTTCTGGTCGTAAATTAGCGTTTGGTATAAAGTTTTGATTGCTAAAAGTAGGTTGGCCATTAAACGGTATCTGTGCTACGAAAGCGCCAGAAGTTTGGTATGGACTTGTATCATTTCCTACCTGAGCAACACTTGCTCTAAGTTTTGCAAATGTGATACTTGAGGGTAGATTTACTATATTAGATAGAATAAATCCAGTTGATACAGATGGATAAAAGAACGAGGTTCCGCTCACTGAAAAGGGAGTAGCTAACGCACTTGACCAATCATTTCGAGCTGTAATGTCTAAAAATAAATAATCTTTAAAACCTATTTTGGCAACACCATACAACGAGTTAATTCGTTTCTTACTTTCAAACTGAAATACTTCAATAGGTGAGGCTGCGTTATTCAAATTGAAAATTCCAGGTTGCGCTAAATTAACCGTTTGCGCTTGTTTTGTAGATGCTAGTCTATCCATTTTATTTCCACCAAAAGAGGCATCAAATGTAAAATCACTTATCGCAGCAGTATAATTTAACAGGAAGTCTGTATTTACCTCTCTATATTTAACATCATGCTCTGCATAACCACCGTTTTTAAAACGATTGCTACTAAAGTTACGTCTCATTTGTCTTGTTTCTGTACTGTAATCCATACCTGATCGAACCGTAAACGTTAGATTTTTCGCTATTTCTTGTTTCAATTGGATATTTCCAAAAATACGATCTCTTTCAAAGGAGTTTCGGTTTTCTAACAGAGTGAAGTAAGGGTTATCAAAAAAGGTATAATTAAAAGAGAAATGTTGAATACCTTCTAATCCTGGTTGCCAATAATTTTTTAGACTATTAATATCTAATGATCTTGGACCCCAGCCTACTAAGGAGTAATTCACGTTTTCGCTTCCATATCCGTTTGAAGGTCTATTGTCACTACTAGAGTGAACATAATTAATAGAAGTTGAAATTGTTGTTTTGTCCGATGGCTCAAAATTAAGTTTGGCAGCAACCGTTTGCCTATCTAGATTTACTCCGGGAATAATCGATTCGCTTCGTAAATCAGTAAATGAAAGACGGTAATCTCCTTTTTCAAAACCATTTGAAATCGATAAATTGTTGATGGTCGTTTTACCTGTTTGATAAAAATCCTTTAAATTATTAGGATGTGATATAAAAGGAGTAGGGGTGATTGGCAGTCCATTGTATAAAGAGGTATCTCCACCACGTACAAATGTACCATTAGGCAAGGCTACTGGACTATCAAACTGAGGAATGAGAGTTCCTTGGTTCAAACGCGGTCCCCAAGAATAAGAAATATTGTCATTCGTTCCCCCTCCTAAACCATTAACGAATGCAAAAGCCCCTGAGTTCCCTTGACCGTATTCATTCTGAAATTCAGGTAATTTGAATGCTGTATCAACGGTTAGCGAGGTATTAAAGCTTACGGTGAAACCTTTATTTTTATTACCATCCTTGGTCTTGATAACGATTACACCGTTTGACGCCCTTGTTCCGTACAATGCAGCAGCGCTAGGTCCTTTTAACACCGTAACCGATTCAATATCATCTGGGTTTACTTCCATAGCACCATTCCCATAGTCAATTTCTTGAAAACCAGCTGCAGCCTCATTGGTGAAATTAAAGACCGTTTCATTGTTAATTGGAATTCCGTCTACAACAAATAAAGGATTATTATTAGAGAAAGATGATTCTCCACGAATGGTTACTTTTGATGATGATCCAACACCGGTTGCGCCTTGCGTAATGGTTACACCGGCAACTTTACCCGCTAAATTATCTAAAAAATTTACTGTTTTAACCTCTGTCAAATCTTTAGCTTTTAAAGTTTGAACAGCATAGCCTAATTCTTTGGCTTCTCGTTTTAAACCTAAAGCGGTTACAACCACCTCGTTTAGATTTTCGGAATCTGATTCTAATTGTACATTAATAATACGTTGACTTCCCACTATAATTGTCTGGGTTTTATAACCAACGTACGAAAATTTTAATTTTGATGAAGTCGCATTGACTTCTACAGTATATACACCATCTGTATCAGTCTTGGTGCCATTTTTACCATCTATATTTATAGTAACATAGGGTATGGGAGTACCATTGTCCTTAGCCGTAACAGTTCCCGTAATAGTAGTTTGTGCATAGCCCATACACGACAACGTGAGTAGGAATGCAAGATATAATTGCCTCATATTTTTATTTTATAAATGACTATTATTCTGACGTATCAGAATTAAAAAAATAATTATAAAATGAAATATGGGGATCCCTTGTTCAGGTAATTGGATTCAAATAAATAGAGAGAAGGAACATCTATCGTAAAGAGTATTGTTTTTAGTTTTCCAACAATAAGTAGTAAGAGTTGCAGTAATTTACTATAAACGGTTCTAAACGCAGTAAAAAGCTTTTTTACATCTTCTTTAGAATCAAGATCTCTTAATTTTTCTAAATAAGATACTTTTATGGCATTTACTCTAAAGTATTTGGATAAAGCGCTAGTTAAACTTTGCTTTTGCCAAGGTAATTTTAAAAATAAAGAAGGATTAAAATGTTCCTGCTTGATTCCTAATAAATAAAAGCCACCATCTATCGATGAACCTAAAACAAGATCATTAGAGGCTAGTTTTTTGTGAGCAGTACGAATGTGATTTGCCGTAAGATGTGGCGTATCATTTCCTATTGCTATTACAGAATCGTAATTAAGATCATAAACAGATTGAATGGCATTAGTAAAGCGTTCTCCAAAACCATTTCCTATTTGCTCTTTTTCTGTAACTATAAAATAGGGTAAGTTCGTTTTTTGAACTAATTGTAGCGTTCGTTTATTTAAAGATTCAAAAACATCCTTCGAATGTAGGAACGGTTTAACCGTTGCCTCATATTCCGCAGAATGGGCAAATATTAAAATCGCTGTTTTTAAATCTTTCATATAAGTATTAAGCTACAACTCCTTGACAACTACTACCTGCTCCAGCTGTGCAACCATAGCAATGCTGTGAAATAATAATATTTCGATCTGATAGTTCGGCTTCGTTAAAGCTAGAAATGTGTTTAGATTTAGATGCAACAGGTAGACCTAACATTTGATTAAAATCACAGTCAAACAAGTAACCATCCCAACTCACAGAAACCGTATTGGTACACATTACGTTTTCTACTGCAGCTGGATTGTATGATTCTACTAAAGAATACATATAATCTTCATAATTATCTGATGCAATTAAGTAATCTAAGAAGCGAGAGATTGGAAGATTTGTGATTGCAAAAAGATTGTGAAATTGAATATCAAAATCTTCTTTTAGTGCTTTTTTAAAGTCTTTTTCTAACGAAAGTTGATCTCCTGGTAAAAAAGCACCTGAAGGATTGTATACTAAGTCTAACTTAAGACCACTTCCAGGCATTCCGTAACCAACAGCATTTAATTCTTGTAAAGCTTTGATCGATTTATCAAAAACGCCATCTCCTCTTTGAATATCAGTTTTTCCTTTTGTCCAATGAGGCATAGAGCTTACGACATGGATATTATGTTTTTTGAAAAATTCAGGTAAATCATAATATTTCTTGTTTGCTCTAATAATAGTTAAGTTAGAACGAACAATAAAATCTTTAACTCCAATTTTTGAAGCTTCCTCAACAAACCATCTAAAATTAGGATTCATTTCGGGTGCTCCACCAGTTAAGTCTAATGTATTTACTTGGGTTGTTTTTAAAACATCCAAAATTTGCTGCATTGTTTCAACAGTCATGATTTCTTTACGATCTGGACCTGCATCTACGTGGCAGTGCGCACACACTTGATTACACATGTAACCTACATTAATTTGTAAAATTTCGATTTTCTTCGAACGTAGGGGGAATTGATTTGTTTTTTTTATTTGTTCGGCAAAAGTAGGTAGAGAACCATCCTGAAACATGCCGTTTGATAGTATATCCAATTGTCTTTGAGTATCTGACAAAGGACTATCTGTTGCTTGAAGCGATTTTAACATAGTAATTTTATTTTTTCAATTTACGTCTTGATTTAGTTTAGACGTGATTTTATTATTTAAAAAGGCAACTATTTTAATCATATACGTAAAAACTACATGGATAGTTTGTTGTACTTGTTCATCATTTGTACTCCATGTACTAATGATGCTCCTGCTTTTATCGCAGCCGTAACATGAACGGCTTCCATCATTTCTTCTTTGGTGATACCTCTTTTAAGTCCGTCGCCTGTGTAGGCATCAATACAATACGGACATTGCACGGCATGAGAAACAGCTAGTGCAATTAATGATTTTTCACGTGCAGAAAGGCTTCCTTCTTGAAAAACTTTACCGTAATACTCAAAGAAACTATTTCCTAAATCTTCACTCCATTCTACTATTTTTCCAAACTTTTTTAAATCAGCCGGATCATAATACGTTTTTTCCATTTTTTAAAATTTTATTAATGTGAATATATAACATCGTTGCTAGCAAAAAAAAAAGTTTAGAATAGTACAATTAACCTAAAATTGAGTCCAAATTTAAAAACAGACTTAATTATCTTTTAACGCTCTAAAACAAAACTAACCATGCTACAACTTTAATTGTTCGAAGATACTATTTTTTCGATATTTATAATTTTATAGCAAAAAATAAAAATTTTTAAAATCAAGCGCATCATTGTTTTGTTACATACGAGATTTAGCTGCATTTGGATTAACTAATTAAACAGATAATGATCATAAATAGTGCAAAGTTGCATGTAGATGTAAAAATATATATTTGGAGACATCTTAAACCAATTAAAAAAACTAAAAAATGCGAGTCGGAAGCTTAAAATACTTAAGAAATTGAATCCTTCACTGTTATATAGCTTATTCCAATAGTTTTCACTGAGATTGTAGTAGTTGTAAATAGTCCAATTAACTTGCTGTCTATGTTCATAAGTGTGTTACCATAATAAAATACTATAATTAGTCATTACAAGTGTAGTTTTGTAGATTTTATTATTCTAGTAGTTGCTTTATTTGAAGATGAAATTTTTCTCCTCCATAATCAGCGAATCCTTCATGGTGCATCCTTATTATACCCTTTTTATCCACAATAACTGTAGTAGGTAATGCACCAGAATAGATTTCATTTGGTATCTTAGATATGGCTTGAAAAATAGGTAAAGAATATTTTTTCTTGTCTAAAAACTGCTTTCCGACTTCAATCTCGTCGTCCATATTGATCATTAAAAATACAATATTATCGTTTGATTTGTATTCTGAGTAAAATTTTTCAATAGATGGAAATTCAGCAATACAAGGTGGACACCAAGAAGCCCAAAAGTTTATGAATATAACTTTTCCTTTTAAGTCAGCTGTACTTCTATTGTTACCGTTGTAATCTTTAAAATCAAAATGATTACGGATAGTATTATCTTCCGAGTTAACAGATGAAATCTTAGCATCAAAAAGACCTGTGAACATTAATTGCTTGATAAGAAATGATTTTGTATCGGGACTGAATATTAGCGCCGATATTACAATTACAAATAGAATTGTCGAAAAGTGTTTTTTAATCATCTTTAGATTAATTAATCCACTAAGTTTATTTTGTTGGTTGTTATTTTCAATCACTGTCGGTATATTTTTCTTGTTATTTTTTTTTATCTTAAAATCCTTAATTAAAATTAATGCTTTTAGCTAAATAAGTTATTTTTTAAAGATCTTATTATTCTGTTGGAAGGTAATAATACAACAGATTCATTCCTAGGTTTTCTACATAATAATGATCTTCAATTACTAGTACTTTTATCATATCAGTAAAAATTTTAGCGTAAATACTGTACCTACATTAATTGTACTCGTATAGGAGATTGTCCCGCCCTTTAATTTGATTTAGCGGGCAACTATATTAAGGCCCAAGCCTGTACCTGGAATATTACCAGTATTATGCGCTCTAAAAAAGGGTTGAAATAAATGTTGTTTGTCTTTCTCAGGAATACCTATACCGTCATCCTTTACACTAATTGTAAAATTATTATCAGTTATTTCTGTTGTAAACTCAATCGTAGAATGATCGCTGGAATAATTTATGGTATTAGTAATCAAGTTTATAACGCAGTTTTTGATTAGTTTTTGATCTCCCATATGAGTAAACTGTATGTGCTGTTCTCCATTGGCTAATAATTGCATTTCTTCAGTAGTTTCTTCGGCTAATTTTACCAAATCGAAGCAAGCCATTTTTACTTGTACTCTGCCTATTTCTAATTGTTCAATGTATAAAAAGTCATTTAATATAGTAGTTAAGTTGTTAACCGCATTATTAATTTTCCCAGCATGTCGAACAATATTGGAGTTAGCTATTGGTTCTGCATATTTTTCTTTGAGTGATGCAGATAGGTGTACGGTGCTCAAAGGTGTTCGAAAATCATGCGATGCCATAGATAAAAATAGATTTTTTAATATACTTAGATGTTTTTTTTTCTAAGGTCACACTTACTTTAGCTTTAGCCTTTTCAAGATCTTTTATTGTTTTGTTGAGGATTTCTGTACGTTTCTCAACTAGTTCTTCCAAGTGGGAAGCATAGTTTTATATTTGTTCCTCATTTGCTTTTTGTTGGGTAAGATCATGTATAAATCCAGCATAGATTCGTCTCCCTGCATAGTTAACTTCACTTAAACCAAGCTTAAACGGAAATTGGTTTCCATCTTTAGTTCGACCCGTGAGTTCTCTACCAATACCTATAATGCTGGCCTTGCCTGAAGTTTTTTAATTTCTAAGGTGATGATCATGAGAATCTCGATCAGTATATAGCATCAACATTGAGATATTGTTACCTATCACTTCCGTTTCTGTGTAATCAAATAGCTTGCATACCGATGGATTGATACTTTCTATCGTTTCAAAATCATCAATAGTAATAATACCATCGATAGCGTTATGAACCAAAGCATGTAGTAGATCAGCATTTTCCATAACTAATTCATAGTCAAATAGTATTGGCTATTTGTAAATGTGGTGCTTATTAGATCATTACTACTATAAATAGTGCTATATGTCACAAATACTACTGTTGTTACTCATTGCATTAAGAGTAGTATTGTACCAACTTTGTATTGGCACTTTAGAACAACGAAACCTTTACTGTTACAAATCTATTTATCAACAATGCATTCAAATGAAAACAGAGGTGAACAATGAAGAAGATAAAAGAGATATGGAAATGACTGATGCCATTCTTTCTATTTTCCGGTGGAATTGGAATACATCAAACGATAGGATTAAGGTTAAAGTTGTGAAGGGTCGGGTAACACTATCTGGAGCAGTCGAATGGCAGTATCAAAAAGAAGCAGCTGTAGCGGAGTTGTCTAATTTTAAAGGTGTAAAAGGAATCCGTAATAACATTAAAATCCAATTAAAACAGACCACTAAAATAAATGCAACTAGACTAAAAAGTCCTCATTATTAACATCTTGCTCCTTTTTAAGTTTATTAAAATATCGTCGTTAGATCAATAGTTCATTCGATTTGAATTATCACTCGATGATGCGATGGAACAAGTGGGTAGTGAAGATTAAGAAAACAACAGGTACAGTTTAGGGAGCGATGCTCAAAACGATATAGACGAAAACCATTTAGCTCCGTAGTAATAATGTTTAATAGTTTGGACTTGCAACTGTTATGAACTACAAAAAGCTTTCAGGACTAGGAAGTACTCCTTCATAAGAAAATAGAAATGTATCATTCCATTTTTAAATTTGCTGGTCTTTCGCTCCAACTACAAATAAAGTCAAATTCAACGTGAAATAAGTTGTGTTACAATTCATTTAAAGATAATATTATCTATGTCAAAAGAAGAAAATTCACCTAAATAATGTAAATTAGTAAGGTCCTAACCAAATAACATTTATTTAAAAATAACAATAATGGTGGATTTTATAAAAGAGCAGTTTGATAAGATCGGAAAATTTTTCTTGTTTATAGGAAGATTTTTTAGCGAATTATTTGTTCCTGTTTTCCAATACAACGAATTTATAAGACAATGCTATAGTAGTGGATACAAATCTATCCCTCTTGTTAGTATTACAGCATTTATCATGGGGTTAGTGCTTACCCTACAGTCAAGACCAACAATGACAAAATTTGGTGCAGAATCTTGGTTGCCTAGTATGGTTTCACTTTCACTGATTAGAGAAATTGCGCCTGTAATTACAGCTTTGATTTGCGCAGGAAAAATTGCTTCGGCCATTAGTGCCGAATTGGGATCTATGAAAGTGACCTCACAAATAGATGCTATGGAAGTTTCAGCCATAAATCCTTTTAAATATCTTGTCGTTACTAGAATTTTAGCGACTACTTTAATGATTCCTTTATTAGTGATTATAGCTGATTTTGTTGGGATTTTTGGCGGTTATATTGGATACAATGTACATGGCAGTATAAGCTTAATGCGCTATTTCTCAGAAGTTATTGATCATCTCGATTTTTTAGACCTATTACCAGCAACGATAAAAACGTTCTTTTTTGGTTTTTTTATTGGTGTTATAGGTTGTTACAAAGGATTTAATGCTAAAGGCGGAACGGCAAGTGTGGGTCAAGCCGCCAATTCTGCAGTAGTAACTGCTTCACTTTCAATTTTTATTTTGGATTTGCTAGCAGTTCAAATAACCGATTTATTTTTCTAAAACTATGCAAGAACAACCCATCATAAATATCAAAAATCTGACTAAATCCTTCGGTAAAAACAAAGTACTGAGAGGCATTGACTTAACTGTGAACAAAGGAGATAATTTAGTTATTCTTGGTCGTTCAGGTTCTGGTAAATCTGTAACTATTCAATGTTTAGTAGGATTACATAAAGTCGATAAGGGACAAATAGAGGTTTTTGGTACTGATGTCACGAAATTAAACTATGAAGAACTCAATAAAATTCGTTTAAGAATTGGATTTTTATTTCAAAATGGAGCCTTATATGATTCGATGTCGGTAAGAGATAATTTGGCTTTTACGTTAAAACATCATACTAAGGATTTACCAAAAGAGGAGGTCGCAAAACAGATTTTCGAAGTATTAGAAAATGTGGGTCTTGAAGAAGCTATAGATAAAATGCCTTCCCAATTATCGGGTGGTATGATCAAGCGTATCGGCCTGGCAAGAACTTTAATCATCAAACCAGAAATTATTCTCTATGATGAACCAACGGCAGGATTGGATACGATCACTGGAAAAGAAATTAGTGAGTTAATCCTATCGGTTCAAGAAAAGTACAATACGACTTCGATAATTATAACACATGATATAATTTGTGCAAAAATGACAGCCAATAGGCTCATGATTATAAAAGAGGGATTAATACACGTAGAAGGAACGTTTGAAGAACTTAAAAACAGTTCGGATGAATGGGTGCGCTCTTTTTTTGAATATGAATAACTTACAAATAGTACAATATCTTCAGTACTGATTTTAAAATAAATCTAATGGAAAATAAAATTATTAAAACATGGAAGCTTGGGATGTTTGTAGCGCTATCACTTACGGTGTTCTTAGTTGCTATTTATTTCATTGGCAAAAGCCAAAATCTTTTTGGAACAACTTTTTATTTACAAGCAAAATTTAAGAATGTAAGCGGTCTCCAAATAGGTAATAATGTACAACTTTCAGGCATCAACATCGGAACGGTGAAAGAAATTGAATTCCTGTCGGACTCTATTGTAATGGTTAATATGGTGATCCGTTCAGAAATACAACAGTACATCAAGACAGATGCTTTTGCTACCATTGGCTCTGACGGATTGATGGGGGATAAAGTACTAATGATTACTGCGGGGAGCACATCACAAGAAATAGTAAAAGATCATGCCCTAATACTATCTACTGAAGCGGTAGGTATGGAAGACTTGATGAACGGACTCAAAAAGAGTATTGATAATGCTCAGGTTATTACCAAAGAGCTATCAGAATTTAGTCATAAAATGAATAACGGAAAAGGAGCGCTTGCAAAAGTACTAACCGACGAGGAATTTTCTAGAACTATAGATAAAACATTGCATAATCTCGAAAGAGGCACCGATGAGTTTGTACTTTTTACTAAAAATATGAACAATAAAAACGGTTCTCTTTCTAAAATTATGACTGACCCCGTCTATGCTAATAGCATCGAAAAAACATTATCAGGATTTGAAAAAAGTGCGGCCGATATTAATGTATTTACTTCAAAGCTTTGGAACGAAAACGGGATCATATCCAAATTACTTTCGGATGAAAAAATGGCTAATGATCTAGATTCAATATTAATAAACACTAAAGCAGCTACAGAAAAATTGAATGAGCTAGAAGAAGCAGCAAAACATAATTTTCTATTACGAGGCTATTTTAGGCGACAAGAAAAAGCCAAAGATAAAATTGAAGCTGAGAAAAATCAATACTAAAAGTGTGTAAACCATGAAAACAGCCATGTTTAGTACCAAATATTAAAAATGCGATTATCTTGATAAATACAATACTGATGTCCGCCAATATAAAGGCAGCCTACATATAAGTTTGGAATACTATTATATATCTTAAAAGCGGTAGGGCAGATTAGAGAGGATTCGAACCTAATCGGCTGACACCTTATCTGTGCTGTATTTCTGTAAATTTTTAATCAAATGTGCCACGATTCTGCTATAGAAACTTTGAGCGCTTTTATAAATTTTGATTAAGGCCAGAAAATAAGAAAAGCCTGCAAATCGTTGGATTTGCAGGCTTAAAACTTTTTTTAAGGACTTTTGAAAAGATTGAAAAACTTTCGTTTTTTAATCTTAATCCCTTTTAGTGGGGAGAGTAGGATTCGAACCTAATCGGCTGAACCCTTATCTTTGCTGCATTTGTCAAGATTTATAATTGTATGTGCCACGATTTTGCCACAAAACTAAATGAATTAATTTTATAGCTAAATTATAACATTATCAGTTACTTAACTTGATTTTAATGGACGTAATAATTCACGCTTAATTAAAGTCAAATGTAGCTAAATTTAGAATAAAATTACAGCAATTTAATAAAATTATTATCGAAATATGGTTATTTTTCTGATTCCTACCAAGCATACTGTTCAATTTTGTAAGGTTATAATTGAGTGTCTTAGCAAAATAAATATTCACATATTTAAAATTTTATGCTTACTTAGAAATTTAAAGTCGATACAAACTTATGCAAATATTAGTCACAAAAGGAGTTGCAAATTGGTGTTCGAGTGCAATTTATACTATTAGGCAGATTTGTTTTGAACACCTATGATTATACCAATAATGTCTAGTAATCATATATTAATACGAAGAAAAGGTAAGTAGTAGACGATATAATAGGTTTAAATTTAAAAGCAGTTATTAATCATGGAAATTACAAATTGAAATTCCTTAGTTCAAATAAAAATATTGGATCCTCATTTTTAAATCATAATATTACCTGATGCTGAATTCTGGCTAATATTTTCATTGAAATGGAAAGGGAATAAATAAGTGCATTGCTTTTCAATTATTTTTTAGAGAATCGGTAATATTTTATCGTAAATATTATAAAAGTGACTAATTCTAATCATTTAGTGCATAATAAATAATTTCCGTGAAAGAGAATTTTAACCGTAAACAATTGCATATTTTTACAAAAAATAGCTTTAGTCTTTTGTTTTGTTAAACAAAAGTTAAAGAAGGTGTGTGTTTAAATTAATGGTGAGAATATTAAGTTTTAATAGTATATTTGCATTAATGTATCATAAATTAAAAGATAGAACTACATTCATATTTCGGCATTTGTTTTCAATTGCTGCGATTACTATTTTACTTTTGTCTTCTTGTTACATACAAAGTGAAATAAAAAATGTGCTTGGAATTCCTACTACAATTCAGCACAGTGGAAATAAAAAAATTAATGTTTTTTCAATTGCCGTTTACGATGCTTGTTCGCATTCACTAACTTCCGATTTATCACAAGCTCCAACACAATCATCATTTACAAATCACTTATTGGCTGTTGCTACATTGTCAGCAATTGTAATGTTACTTTTTTCTGCTTTTGAAAAAGAAAAAAATAAGCATCCTTTTTACAACACCTTTAAAATTTGTGATCCTTTACCTATCTTCTTGCTCTACTGCAAATTGATCATTTGATACCCTTATAGTTTTTATAATTGCCATTGAAGAACCTTCTACTATGGCATCTTTCAGTACATCAATTTTTTAATTAATTGATCAATAACCTGATCTCAAAATCTATTATTTTATTATGGTCAAATATAAATTGGCAGCCACATTCTTGTGGCTAGTCACGGGATTCTTAGTTCCCGTATATGCGCAACAGTCATCTGAATCTTTAAATGATTTGTGGCAAAATGTTGCAGAAGATTACTCAGGAATTAAAGCCAAACAAACTGCTGCAGATGCTTCCGCATTCAATGAGCGTGCAGTAAAATCGAGCAGACTACCGCAAATTAAAGCGCAAGCGCAAAGTACTTATGGAACGTATGATGGTATTGGCGGCGCATTTTTTCCACAAGCTGGTTTTTTTAATGTTAGTGGTGACGCATCATTATATGGAGCTAATCTCTCATCAAATTCATTTGGGTCTGCTGTTGTAGATTGGGAAGTCTTTTCTTTTGGTAAACTTCGAAAAGAAAATGAAGCCGCTCGTGCAGTCACAAATGGAAAAAATAGTGAAAAAGACGCTTATGTTCTGCAACTAAAAAAGCTTTTATCCGAAAGATATATCAAACTTTTATATAACAAAACAAAACTTTCTTGGAATGAAAAAACGATTGAACGACTACATGAGATTCGTACCATTACTTCTGGATTGTCAAAAGCGGGATTAAAACCTGCGGCTGATAGTTTACTCGCTTCCTCTGCTTACATTCAAGCACTTGCAATAAATGACAAGTTGGAAGGGAATAGTAGTGCTACTTTGATAAAGCTACAGGAACTTTCTGGGGCAAATGCTTTTAACTTCAAAAGTGCACTAGCACATTTCGCAAAACCAGTGGTTTTTATTGAAGAAAGAAAAACATTAATAAGTAATTCTCATCCTATTCTTAGCTCTTTAAAACATCAAGCAGACTTTTACACTGCTAAAAGTGCGATTGAAAATCGTGCCCTGTTACCATCTGTACATTTTTTAGGAGGGATTTCTTATAGAGGTACAAGCATCAATGACAATGGCTATGTATCTGGAAAATGGAAAGATGGTTTTGCCAACAATGCTAATAATTTTATTGCAGGAGTAGGGATCACGTGGAATATTACAAACGTTATTACCAACAGCTTAAAAAGTAAAAGCTTTCTAAAAGAAGCAGAAAGTGTAGAAAATCTTCATACACAATACGAGCAGAGTATGCAGGCCGATTTAACTGCAGCCCAAGTGCGAATTAGACAACAATTCAAACAAATAGAAAAGGCAACCACTGCAGTAAAACAGTCTGATGATGGGTATAAAATGTATCTATCTCGTTACAAAAGCGGTCTTATTGGTTTAAATGAGCTGCTGCAAATACAGCAATTATTTGAAGTTGCAGAAAATCAACTTTTAGAAGCATCGCAAGATTATTGGATGTTGGTAGCCTATGAAGCGGAGCTGACATCGGATTTTAATTTTCTTTTTACTAATCTATAATTCTATTGATATGAACTTAATAAGATTTGCGTTAAGAAGGCCTATCTCTGTCATTGTTGCTGTTGCAGCAATTGTCTTCTTATCCTTTACAGCAATAAAAAAAATAAATGTAGATATATTTCCCAAAGTAGAACTTCCTGCAATGTATATCGCCATGCCCTACGGAGGACTATCACCTGCTTATATGGATGGTTTTATGGCAAATGAATTCCAGAAAGTGCTTTTGTTTGTGGGTGGAGTCAAAAGTATGGACTTCAAAAGTATTCAAGGATTGACGCTTATGAAATTGACTTTTTACCCTGGAACAAATATGGCGCAAGCCGCAGGAGAAGTTTCCACTTCGGTTTCCAGAGCGATGGGCTTTTTACCGCCTGGAGCGGTACCGCCTATGGTAGTTCGATTCGATGGAAGTTCATTGCCTGTTGGACAATTAGTATTCGAAAGCGATGAACGTTCTATAAATGAAATTCAAACCTTGGTACTTACCAAAATACGTCCTATGTTTGTTGCTATTCCAGGAATCACTGCACCAGCACCTTTTGGAGGAAATGCTCGTTCGATTGTTGTCAATATAGATCCCGAAGCCATGCAAGCCAACGGTTTGAGCGCTGAAGAAATAACCATTGCTATTACAAAAAATAGTCTTCCATCGCCTGCTGGTAATATCCGAATTGGTGATGAAAATTTAATGGCTCCCATAAATTCTATTGCAAAGAGTCCAGAAGAATTTCTGAATACTCCAATAAAAACAAATGACTCACGTACTATTTACATAAGAGATGTTGCGAGTGTTCAAGACGGAGCAGATCAAACCGTTGGTTATGCGTTGATCAACGGTAAGCGTTCGGTTTACCTTCCGATTATAAAAAAAGCAGATGCATCAACATTGGAAGCGGTCAAAAACTTGAAAGCCTCATTACCCATGTTGCAGAATCAAATTCCAGAAGATGTAAGTATAAAATATGAATTTGATCAGTCGAAATATATCGAAAGTTCTTTATCAAATTTAGTTCATGAAGGAATTTTAGGAGCTGTATTTACTGGTTTGGTCATCTTTTTGTTTTTAGGAGATACTAGAGGAGCATTAATTGTGGTGTTAACTATTCCAATTGCTATACTGAGTGCGGTTGCTGCGTTGTATTTTCTAGGGGAAACTATTAACATTATGACATTGAGTGGACTAGCGCTTTCCATAGGAATATTAGTAGATGAGGCTACTGTCACCATTGAAAATATACACCAACACATGGAAATGGGGAAACCCAAACAACGTGCAATTAGTGATGCTTTAGTTGAAATTTCGATTCCGAAACTGCTTATTTTACTATGTATTCTAGCCGTTTTAACGCCTGCTTTTATTATGACCGGTATTCCAAAAGATATGTTTATGCCTTTGTCTATTGCAGTAGCTTTTGCTATGGTGGCTTCTTTTGTTGCTTCTCAAACATTTGTTCCAATTCTAGCGAATTGGATGATGAAAATGAAAAAGAATGAAGTAGCTAATACGCCTCGAAAACGTGCTTTCTTTGATAAATTTCGAGTCAATTATTCGTATCGAATGCGTAAATGGTCTACAAAATCCATCTCGCTTTTTGTACTTTATGTTTTCGTAACTGTTGGATTGATAGCGCTGTTATTGCCTAATGTAGGAACAGATGTGATGCCGTTGTCCAACAGTGGTGATTTTCAACTTCGTATTCAAGCTCCAACCGGAAGCCGACTGGAAAAAACGGAAGGAATTGTAAAAGAAATTTTAGGTGAAATTAAAACATTGGTGCAAGAAAATGGCCTAGCGATATCGTCCGCTTTCGTGGGAATGCAGCCAGCGGCTTCACCTATTAACCCCATATTTACTTTTACGAATGCTTCTCATGAGGCAATCGTACAAGTTTCTGTGAATCAAGAAGTGTATACTGGATCGATGGAAGATTTGAAGGAAGAGATCAGGATCAAATTGAAAAAAAGTCATCCACTAGTGGCAATCAATTTTGAACCAATGGAACTTACAGAAAAGATTATGGGTCAAGGAGCTATGACTCCAATTGAAGTAAAAGTAGGTGCAGGACAATTGAAAGCTGCTTTTTCTTTTGCCTCTAAAATTGAAGACAATCTAAAATCGATTTCGTACCTGCGAGACGTTCGCATCGCAGAACCTATAGCTTATCCGACATTAGAAATCGAAATAAACCGCGACCTAGCTGGGCAATTTGGTTTGACCGTGCAAGATATTACGAAAAGTTTGGTCACTGCCACATCGTCAACTCGGTTTACAGATAAAAATCTTTGGATAGATCCAAAATCGGGATTGGTGTTTCAGGTTCAAGTCCAAATTCCAGAAGCGATAATGTCATCAGAACAAATGCTAAAATCTTTACTATTAAAAAAAGGGAGTTTAAGACCTGTACTCGAAGATGTAGCAACTATTAAAAGAGTCACTTCTCCGGCACAAGTAAATCGAAAAGGAGCTAATCGATACGTCACTCTCATTGCAAACTTACACGGCAAAGATTTAGGAACAGCATCAAGCGCTGTAAAACAAGCTATTAAAGACGCAGGTGAACCACCTCGAGGAGTTACAGTTTGGACAGAAGGTACTATTAAACTTTTGGATGATACCTTGAGTAATTTACTGGCAGGATTAGGAGTCGCAATTATTGCCATATTCTTGATGTTGGCTGCTTATTATCAGTCGTATAAAGTGCCTTTAATTATTTTGTCGGTAGTTCCAGCGGTTATAGCTGGTAGCTTGCTGCTATTGTTCTTGACACAAAGTACGCTCAATTTGCAATCCTATATGGGAATAATTATGTCTATAGGAGTATCTGTTTCTAATGCTGTTTTACTAGTCAATCAAGCAGAATTTTATCGAAAAGGCTTATTACTTAAGCCGGCAAATGCAGCACGTCTTGCAGCCACTTCAAGACTAAGACCAATACTTATGACAGCGGCCGCAATGCTAGCCGGAATGTTACCCATGGCAATTGGAATAGGCGATGGTGCGGAACAGGTGGCTCCACTAGGAAGAGCTGTGATTGGTGGTCTAATAGCCTCTACTGTCACCATACTTTTATTGGTACCCCATTTCTTTTCGTCAATGCTTTCTAGAACAGCGATTGCAAATCCTTCGCTTGATCCAGATGATGAAGAAAGTCAATATTTTGTTTAATAAACTTTAATAAATATATAATGTACGATCTAAATAAAAAAATAAAAACGGTTGCAATTGCAACGTTTACATTGCTTGCCTTAACTGCTTGCTCTGATAAAAAAGAAGCAAAAGAAGTAGCTATCAAAGTGGTTAAATTACAGAAGCCTAAAACAGCTATTATTCAGTATATAAATCCTGAATATGAAATATCCTTACCAGCCGAATTACAACCATACGAAGAGGTAGCAGTTTATGCCAAGGTGAATGGTTTCGTCGAAAAAATATATGTTGAACGTGGACAAAAGGTGACAAAAGGACAATTGTTAGCACAACTGGTTGCTCCAGAAATGAATCAAAAATACATTTCGGATCAATCATCGGAAAAGAAATCACACAGTGATTATTTGTATGCAAAACAAGCGTATGAAAGAATGTTAGAAGCGTCTAAAACTATAGGAGCAGTTGCTGCAATAGAAGTAGAAAGGTATAAAAGTGCCATGGAAAGTGCTCAATCATCCTATAGAAGTGCAAGTGCTGGAACTGCGGGTAGTGGGCAACTTCAAAAATATTTACGAATAACTGCCCCTTTTGACGGAATCATAACATCTCGAAATATATCCGTTGGAGCACTTGCTGGAACAGGTTCAAGCCAGCCCTTGTTTATGATTGCACAGGGAAATCGCCTGCGATTAACACTTGCTCTACCGGAAAAACATGCTGCGTCGATAAGGGACGGGATGCCTGCCACTTTTACCATAAGTTCACAGCCTGGAAAAATATTTGAAACAAAATTATCCAGAAGCTCAGGATTCTTGAACAGAGATGATCGCTCCTTGACCATAGAATTTGATGTGGATAATGCTTCAGGAGATTTACAAGGGGGTGATTACGCTCAAGTTAAATTAAAATTACAAAGAAAAGCACCCTCTTATTGGGTCAAAAAAGGAAGTATACTGAATACACAAAGTGGTACTTTTGTTCTTACCTTTAATAATAATGAAATTAAAAAAGTGGCTATAAAAGAAGGAATTAAATTAGATACTATAGCAGAAGTATTTGGGGAATTTTCAAATGATGATTTAATAGTGGTAAAACCTTCAGAAGAGATGAAATAAGGAAATTTAAAATAATAAGTTTTTGAAAACCAAGTAGCCATTGGTTACTTGGTATTTTATAATTTCATTTAAAAAAAAATATTCTAATTTAGATAAAAATAATGGAAAAAAATAATAGCGAAAAGCAATTGAAAGGATTAATAAATTTAGAAATGATTAAGAAAAATGTATCGACAATTGTATTCTTAATCTTTATTGTAGTAGTAATGTTCAACCCTGATGCAAAATCATTTCTTATCAAGCAGTTGATGTTCACTGGTCTTTTCAACGCTGAGATTTCATCAGTTAATTCTTCAGATAATACACTCCGCAATCATTTTGATTTTAAAGATTACGAAGGCAATGTTCAAAATACATCTGACTTGAAAGGTAAAGTTGTTTTTATCAACTTTTGGGCATCTTGGTGTCCACCATGTGTTGCTGAATTTCCTTCTATAGAAAAATTCCACTCTGAATTTAAAAATAATGATAAAATTGTTTTTTTGATGATCAACATGGATGATAATATAGCCACGGGAAAGCAGTTTCTAGACAAGAAAAAGTATTCGTTGCCCATTTTTCAAGCTGTATCAAAGGTTCCAAAAGAAATTTATTCTGGTTCATTACCTACTTCAATAATTTTAGACAAGAAAGGTAAAATCAGATTGCGGCACACAGGATTTTCTAATTACGGTGGAAAGAACTTTTATATGCAAATAAGTTATTTATTAAAGGAGTAAAGAAGGATACAAAGTATTAGGTATATAAAAAATGATATAATTTTAATTTTTTTGAATAGGATAATTATACAACTGACTTAATAGATAGTATAAAAACGAAAGAAAAAAACTAAATGGCAAGTATAGTGTTAGCACTGACACTTTGTATAGCTGGAAAAAGTAACACGAGAAGCAGAGAGAAGCTGGTTTAAAATTAACTTGTGACGGTATTTGTAAAGAGTTAATGCAAGCTGAGGAAGAAAATAGAATTCTACGTAAATTATTAGCTAATAATAAAATTGAATTAGAAAACGGGCGTGAACTTTTTAAAAAAAAGTTTTGGACTTCCGATCCAAGGAAGATTAGTTGATCTGTTTTATGTAAAATATAAGATTAGCAAAACCAAAATCAAAATCATTACTATGTTAGACATGGTTCAATTAGCCGTTATCGAATACCAATCTGATATAAATAGGGTAATAAACCTACTGAATTTACTTTTAACTAAACTAAAGGATTTGTAGCTCAAGATACGGTTCTAGAATTCATTAAAGAGATTTTAAGCAATTAATTTATTGAAAGTGGTTAACGTTTGATGACTTCTTTTTTAAAACGAGAGGGCTATCTAATTAATGATAAAAAGTTATATTGAATTTGAGCGAAAAAGGATTATCGAAACTAGAAAACTGAATAAATAGGAGTGGTTCTGGACGTAAATTTGTAAAATATAGAAAGATAAATACCGTCAGGCCTTTTCACTGTATATAAATGGATATAAAGTTGGTTTGGATAGCAAGTTGAGGTTAGAATGCCTGTATACTATCAATAATAGGCGTGCATACTCGAAGAATACTAAAAAAATATCGTTCTTTTTTATAAAATAGGATAAGGTAATCACTTTTCTTTCAGATTTATTTTTAGAATACCAATATCCTGAACGTGTTGTGAGTAGAAGTGGTTCATGAATACCTCGGTTTAATAGGTGTTTAGGAGGATTTTTGTTATGTTACCACACCTTCTAAAAAGTACATATTTATTCATATCATGGAATCGTAAAAAAAAAATATTCCAAAGGTTTGATTATAGAAATTTTTAAAAAATGGAAAGAATACTTAAAAGATATGTAGTTTTCTATTATAATATTAGACTGCACGGGCTTTTAGGATGTTTCACTCCACTGGCAAAATGAAAGTAGGATAAACAACTAATTTTAATAAAAAAGGTACTGTCTCTTAAACTGTGTAAGTTCAAAATAACTTGGGTTAGATTTTTTAATTAAATTCTAACCCTTTCTTGATAAAGGATTAGAAATTGATCTACAATTACTCCCCAATTTCTAACA
>Ga0180008_1000162_pt1 | contig 68499 bp, 62 predicted proteins | sample MM_PW_MetaG_FD_121121 | JGI IMG/M metagenome (GOLD analysis project Ga0180008, IMG submission 121121) | Groundwater microbial communities from the Aspo Hard Rock Laboratory (HRL) deep subsurface site, Sweden - MM_PW_MetaG | ecosystem: Environmental > Aquatic > Deep subsurface > Groundwater... | reverse complement strand
CAGCTGCCGGTAATGCGTAGTCATCTGCGCTTGAATCCTTCGGTGTGAGAGCCTGGATTCTACCGGTGGCTGGCTCTCTGCCTCTCGTTTCAAGCGTTGCGCTTATTCTATGAATTCAGGCTGCGCCCATTCTTCGGTTTTGGAAGGGGCGGCAGTGCCATCGCGGTTGTCGTTATTGAAGTAGAAGTTCCTCATCCCCAAGGTGGCCTTGCTATCACTTAGAAAGTCAGCATACGCCTGTGCACTCAGGGTGATACCAAGAAACACCGAACTTGCAGCAATTTTTTTCCTACTCAATTGTATAGCGCTCCATTTGTTATTTTAAAGTAATAGAAGCAACGCAAAATCTTAGAGGTCAACGCAACGCACACGAAGGACCGGTACTTAGTCAATTTCAACTAGCCCAATAATTGGCACGCCATTTTATTCTTCTGAACATCCTGCTCCATGGCAGCGCGTTGGAAAAAACCACCGAGGTGATCTGCACATGAGCATGAGGTGAACGGATGATCGTCGCATGTAGCGTACCCGTAGGGCGCCGATATGGCCGGTCTGGCTTTCGATAGCAGGTGGGAATCTGGTCATTTTTCGTGGCTCTTGTTGTTTTACAGCGCGAGAGCGCTAGAGCCAAGTGTGTGTGAAAGGCGCAGGGAGCGCTTTGCCTGGGGAGATGGAGTTTTGCGCCGAAGTCTGGAAATTTGTCTTTGCGTCTGATTTAAGGGGCTGGGACCCGACACAATTCCGGTCATGTTCGACGACTTCGATGACTTTAAGATAGCGACCGGGCTCTATAACTTTTGAATTTTGAGTGTTCATCACATAAGTGGCGAATGCAGATCCTTCGCGGTTTTCCACAAGGCACTTTGGCCACGATATTTATCTTAAATACAAGTATTTCATAGGATTAACCCCTCCCATTCTGATATGGTTTTTTTCGACTATCTGAGCCTTTTTCGTGAATCAGTAGTCTATAAAGTGCACGCCCGATGTTCTTTAAAACAACAAAAAGCAGCCAACTAATTTTGGCGTTTGGGCACACTGACGCGCTCGAGAACTCAGACCATCTCAGGATCAGAAATACAACCTTTCTTTATAAAAAGAAATGGCACAAATAGCTATTCACTTGATTTGGAGAGGGCGCCGTGCGAAAGCTTGGCTTGGGCTTACTGGTAACTGGCGTTTTAGGTCAACTATCAGCTCTATTATGGATCTACTCGTCCACAGGACCAACTTGTGAAAATAACGTCGACAATTCATACATCCAGCAAGAAGTGACAGACTTCGAGCAAGAATTTGACGACATTGCTAATAAAGTTGCGACAGAGATCAGTACAAATCTTCCCGACGAACTCACGCCCGCATTGAATACGCCCAGCCGCCATCGCGCACTAAAAGCCATTCAGCAACTGGAGTTGCCGGTAGCGCGTAAAGAAAACAATTTTGTCGTCATAGGCCCATATAAACATAAGCAGGACGCGGCTCGAGTCGTGAAAGAGCTGAGTGAAAGTCATGGCGTTCGAGGATGGATGATGGCAGGAAATTGACATAGTCCAATTTAGCGCTGGGCCGACCTTGAACAACCAGCTACTTATTGCATGCCACAAGAGAGCATTCATGATCGCAAAAGAACTTAGAGCCCAACTTGCCCTGAAGAAATTCCTGGACGCCAATCTATGGATTCAGCTTGAACTCAGCGGGCTGAATTACAGCCTCGCTGAAAACTGCGGGCCCTCGCCAGAAGAATATCGCCTTAAATTTCTGAAAGAAGCATTTGAAACAGAAGCGGATGCTCACGACTGCGATTGCTGGGATTTTATCCTGCAGTGGGTAGCTGAAACCAAAGAAGAACTTGAGTTGATGCGCGAAGAACGCATGAAAGAGATCTATGATTCTCTCGACAATTAATAGACTCTACAAGTTTGGTCGTCTATAAAAAGCGGCAATTTCAAGATGAAAGACTAACTTCATCGGCGGGAGTATTGCCCAATACCCCCCGCCCTCATCTCGGTTCAAGCCGTCGTATAACAATCCACTACGCGCCGATATTGGCTGGGTGAAGCTCCGATGTGCTGACGGAAAAACCGTGTGAAATGACCTTGCTCGGAGAACCCGAGGTTCTCCGACAACAGGCCCAACGTTCCACTGCGCTCACGCTCCAGCCAGGCAAAAGCCCGGCGCATGCGCGCGTCGTTAAGCAACAGGGTCGGCGTCATGCCGGTATCTTTCTTGAACAGCGCAAAGAAGTGCGCCCGGGACAGACCACAAGCCCGCGCGGCGTTGTCGATCGGGTGCGGATCATCGAGGTGCTCAAGCAACCAGGCGGTGCCACGGCGCACGCGCGCGTCCCGGAACTCACCTGAACTCGGCGCCCCCAATAGCGACAAATGCCGCCAGCTGGAAAAGTCCTCGATCAGTTCGATCAGGAAGTCGAACAGCATGAACTCCATGCGTTCTTTCGGCACGATCCCGCAGCCATGGGCTTCGGCGACCAGGATGTCGGCCAAGGTGCGATTACGGCTCGACAGCTCGATGCACGACTGGGCAAAAAAGTCCGGCCGACCGCTGAGCGCCAGCGACTGCTGGGCAGTGGCCAGCCAGGCGGGCTCGATGTAGAGCGCCAGGATTACAGTGGCACCGGCACCCGGCTGCGGATCGTAGAAATGCGGCTCCCAGGCGTTGACCAGCACTGCCGTGCGATCGCTGAGCGGCACCCGCCGCCCGTTGACGTTGAAGTAAGTGTCTTCACCGGACACTTTGACCAGCACATGGCATTCGGAATGGGTGTGGGTAACCAGCGAACGATCCATGTTCAGCAAGGCGACCCGGCCAAACCTGCCGTGGAAAACCCGTTGGGCAATCGACATCAGATTCCTCCGCTCGCTTGAAGCGATATTGTTATCGGCCACCATGAAGGATTATCGAGGCGTTCATGTGTTTCCGGACCCGACGATCACTCAATGGTTCAGCACTTTGCTGGCCACTATCGCGCGCGAATGACCGAGCGTCTACCTCGACTTTCGCAGCCCCCACGCTCGTCGGAAAAGCCGACTCACTTCAACAAGTTCCGTTTCGAACCGGGCATGTTTGCTGCCTGGCGAGAAAGCAACGATGACGGCGTCTATTTGCCCGGCATGACCACAGCGCCCAGAACAACCGCCAGCAGCGGAAAACGCCTGGGCACCCTGTATCAGGCCAACGCCAATTGGACGCCGACCGCTAACGTTTCCGTTGACCTCGACTATCTGTTCTACGACATCGGTTCGGCGATCAAAAGCGCCGGCGGCAACAACTCGCAAATACTGGTGCTGCGCTCTACGTTTCGCTTTTAGGCATCAAGGTCATCCGACACGCCACTACCGCGGTTACGGCATCAACCGATAACCGCGGCGGCGCCCGCCATGGACATCGACGCAACAGCCTTACCAGAGCGGCAGGCTGTAGCTGACGATCAGGCGATTCTCGTCGATGTCACTGGCAAAGCTCGAGCGATACGTGGCGTTGCGCCATTTGATGCCGACGTTTTTCAGCGCGCCACTCTGGATCACATAGCCGATGTCGGTATTACGCTCCCACTCCTTGCCGGTTCCCGAAGCTACTCCCAGGTCGACCTGGTCGCCTTTTACATAGCGGGTCATAAAGGTCAGGCCAGGAATGCCGAGGCCGGCGAAGTTGAAGTCGTAACGGGCTTGCAGGGAGCGCTCGTCCTGATTGCCGAAGTCGTTGATTTGCAGCAGGTTGACCAGGTACGGATCGGTGCCCTGAACGTTGGCGAAACCGGTATCGCCGCTCATTTTCTGGTAGCTGAGACCGAAGGCGTGCGCACCCATTGAATAGGTGAACATGGCGCCGAGCATTTGGTTGTCGACATTGCTGCTGCCGTCATCGGTCGAACGGGCCCAACGCAGATCGGATTTCAGCGCCTGCCCCTCGGCAATAGGCAACACATGCATCACCGTCAGATAATGCTGCTTGTACAGGTCGTCCAACTGCGCGTAGTGGTAGCCAGTACTGAGCGTCTTGCTCCACATGAAATTGCCACCGAGAAAGTCGAACTGGTCGGTGGTGGCCCTCGCCCCGGTCACGATGTTGCGCCTGGAGCCTTTCATGACGGTCATGTCTTCGCGATTGGTCGAGTCGCGCTGGTTCACCTGGGTGAGGCGACCGGCGTCGAAGGTCAGACTCGCGAGGTCCGTCGAGTTCAGCCAGCCCCCCTGGAAGGTCTGCGGCAGCAGCCGTGTATCGTTGGGCTGCAATACCGGCAGCTTGGAAATCAGGGTCCCCCACTTTGAGGGTGGACTTGGAGACCCGGAGCTTGGCAGTCAGGCCAAGCTCGCTATTGTCATCGGGTGCCCTCCTCGACTCGGCGCCACGCGGTAGCAGACCGGTGGCGCCCGCGCGATCCGGGCTCGAATCCAGCTTGATGCCGAGCAGGCCAAGCGCATCGACCCCGACGCCCACCGGTCCTTCGGTGTAGCCGGATTCGTAACGCAACAGGAAGCCTTGCGCCCACTCCTCGCCCTTGTTTTGTGGGGCCGCTGGCTGGCGGAAGTCTCGGTTCATATAGAAATTGCGCATGTCCAGACTGGCCTTGCTGTCCGCAAGGAACGCAGCCGAAGCGGATGAACAAACGCCGAAAGCCCCAGTAAGGCCTGACAGCAGAAAAACTTGGGTGGGACGAAGTACGTGCATAGCTCTCTCTTCTTGTTAGGTGGTAAATCGGCGATCCCAAACGGCACTACGTCGAGATACCCGGCGAACCGACAGGCATCAGCATCTGCGGATGAGGCCTTATATCGCCTGGGTGGTACTGCAACCGTTCAGCAGACGTTGAATGCCCAGCGGGTTGGCATTCCTCAACGCCTGCGGCAGTAGCGCGTCCGGGTAGTTCTGGTAGCACACCGGGCGCAGGAAGCGGTCGATGGCCAGCGTACCGACGGAGGTGCCGCGCGCATCCGAGGTGGCGGGATAAGGCCCGCCGTGCACCATGGCGTCGCACACCTCGACGCCGGTCGGGTAGCCGTTGAGCAGTAACCGGCCGGCTTTCTGCTCCAGCACCGGCACCAGTTCGGCGAATGCAGCCAGGTCGTCTGGCTCGGCAATCAGGGTCGCGGTGAGCTGACCGTGCAGGCCATGCAGCGCCTTGATCAACTCGGCCTTGTCAGCCACTTCGACCAGGACGGTGGTCGGGCCGAAAACCTCTTCCTGGAGCAACTCGTCGCCTTCCAGCAGCAGGCTGGCATCGGCCTGGAACAACTGCGGCCTGGCTTGCTTACCTTCCTGTGTCTGGCCCCCCAGATGCTTGATGGCCTTGTGCGCATGCAGTGCCGCCAGCCCCTTCTCGTAACTGCGCAGGGTGTCGGCATTGAGCATGGTTTGCCCTGGCTGATCGCCCATCAAGCCGGCGAGTTTTTCAATAAAGCGGGAGAACTCTGGCGAGCGAATGCCGATCACCAGGCCGGGGTTGGTGCAGAACTGGCCACAGCCCATGACCACCGAAGCGGCCAGCTCGTTGGCGACGCTGGCACCACGCTGTTTGAGCGCTTCGGGCAGCACCAGAACCGGGTTGATGCTGGACATCTCGGCGAACACCGGAATCGGCTGCGGCCTCGCCGCAGCCATGTCGCACAGCGCGCGACCGCCTTTGAGCGAGCCGGTGAAACCAACGGCCTGGATCGCCGGGTGTTTAACCAGTGCCTCGCCGACGCCTGCGCCGTAGATCATGTTGAACACGCCTTTGGGCATGCCGGTCCGTTCCGCGGCACGGATGATGGCATCGGCCACGCATTCGGCGGTCGCCATGTGGCCACTGTGCGCCTTGAGTACCACCGGACAACCGGCAGCCAGGGCGGCGGCGGTATCACCGCCTGCCGTGGAGAATGCCAGCGGGAAGTTGCTGGCACCGAATACAGCCACCGGGCCAACGCCCATCTTGCACTGACGCAGATCGACACGCGGCAGCGGCTTGCGATCGGGTTGCGCCAGGTCGATACGGGCACCGTAGAAATCGCCACGGCGCAACACGTTTGCAAACAGCCGCATCTGGCCGCTGGTACGGCCACGCTCACCCTGGATACGGCCGGCAGGCAGCGCGGTTTCGCGGGTTACCAGGGAAACGAAGTCATCACCCAGTGCATCCAGTTCGTCGGCAATAGCGTCGAGAAACGCCGCACGCTTGACAGCCGGCAGTGCACGAAAGGTGGGATAAGCCGAAGCGGCGGCCAGGGCAGCCGCATCGACTTCGGCGGGGCTCGCCTGGACGAAGTCATAGGGTAACCGCTCGCCAGAGGTCGCATCGTAGCTGTGCAGATAGACGCCGCTTTCACCGCGACGTGTACCGCCAGTGTAGTTATGGCCGAGAATTTTCATGGGTGTCTCCTCGCTCAAAAGGCAGGGATACCGAAACCACCGGGCCGTCGTGATCGCCGCCGACACTGTCCGCGGCTGCAACGTCACTCGACCTGGATGAGGCATCCAGTTGAATTTTTTTTGCACAACATCGCGCAAGCCCGACCAGGCCTACGGAAACCGGAATTTCAATCTCGAACGTCCTTCAATCGATCGGGGTGGCCGCATCTTTCGAAGCCAGCCGCAAGGCATGTTCACGCAGTTCGACTTTGCGCACCTTGCCAGTTGCCGTCTTGCTCAAATCCCCCACGATGACCCGCGTCGGCACCTTGTAATGGGCCAGGCAGGAGCGGCAATGGGCGATGAGTTCCGCTTCGCCGATGCTCGCGTCAGGGCTCGTCTCGACAAAGGCACAGGGGGTCTCGCCCCACTTGGCATGGGGCATGGCCACCACCGCCGCGGTACGGACAGCTGGATGGCGGTAAAGCACTTCCTCGACCTCGACCGAACTAATGTTCTCACCACCTGAAATGATGATGTCCTTAGCCCTGTCTCTGATCTGGATGTAGCCGTCCTCATGCACCACGGCAAGATCGCCGGAATGAAACCAGCCACCCATAAAGGCCTCGGCGGTGGCCTGCGGATCCTTCAGGTAGCCCATCATCGTCATGTTGCCGCGGAACATCACTTCGCCAATGCTGCGGCCATCGCGCGGTACCGGCGTGAAGTCCTCGGGGTCCAGGACCGCCATATCTTCCTGAGCCGTATAACGCACGCCTTGTCGACCTTTGCGTTCGGTCAGCAAGTCGGTGGAAAGCTCGCTCCATTCCTGGTGCTCGGCACATACCACAGCGGGACCGTAGACCTCTGTCAGACCGTATATCTGCAAAAGATCGATGCCCATTCGATGCAACGCCGCGATCACCGGCAGTTGGGGCGGAGCGCCACCGATCAGGCCATGAACACGGTGGCCGATCCCGGCTTTCCACTCCTTTGGCGCATGGGCCAGCATGGCGTGCACCACCGGCGCGCCGCAGTAATGGGTAACACCGTGTTGTCGAATCATCGACAGCACGCGTTGCGGTTCACAGCGGCGAAGACACACGTGAGTGCCGGCGTTGACCGCGATGGTCCAGACGAAGCCCCAGCCATTGCAATGGAACATGGGCAGGGTCCACAGGAAGATGGAGTGCCGCGGCATTTGCCAGTCGAGCATATTTGAAAGTGCCGCCAGATAAGCCCCTCGATGGTGATAGACCACCCCTTTGGGACGCCCTGTGGTGCCCGAGGTGTAGTTCAGGGCAATCGGCTGCCACTCGTCCACAGGTTCCTGCCAATGCTTGTCTGTAGAAGCCGCGCCGATGAACGCCTCGTAGTCGAGCTCACCCAGGCGCTCGCCGCCCGGCCCCTCGGTGTCATCGATGTCGATCACCCTGGGCCGGTGCTCCAAAAGTGCCAGCGCCTGGCCGACGGCGCTCGCGTATTCGGTGTCGCTGATCACGAGCCGGGCTTCGCAATGCATCAGGATGTAGGCGATTGCCGCAGGATCGAGCCGGGTGTTGACCGTGCACAAGACCGCGCCACACATCGGTACGCCGAAATGCGCCTCGATCATCTCCGGGGTGTTGGCGGCGATCAATACCACCGTATCGCCACGGCCAATGCCCGCGGCCTTGAGCGCAGATGACAGGCGGCAGACCCGGTCGTAGGTCTCGGACCAGTTGTATCGACGCGCACCATGGATAACCGCCAACCGTTGCGGATATACCTGGGCGGTGCGGGCTATGAAGCCCAGCGGCGTGAGAGGCCGGTAGTTGACCGGACTTTGCTCAAGGCCGAGGTCATAAGGATTGGAGCCTGGCATGCTGATTTTCCCCGAAGAAAGCTGAACGACCGGCTCCCCAACGGAACCGGCACAGGCTGCAGGACGCGTTTAGCTCAGCACTTGCCTGGAAATGATCATGCGTTGGATTTCGGAAGTGCCTTCGACGATCTCCAATACCTTGGCGTCGCCGAAAGCGCGTGCGACCGGGTATTCAGTCATGATGCCGTTGCCGCCATGGATCTGGATCGCCTGGTGAGCCGCCTCCATCGCCCTCTCGGTAGCGAAGAGCTTGGCCATGGACGCCTCGACATCACATGACAAACCGGCGTCCTTGCGCGAGGCCGCGTCGTAGAGCATCAGGCGGGCGGCGTGGGCATGGGTGGCCATGTCGGCGACCTTGAACTGCAGCGCCTGAAAATGTTCGAGCCGCTTGCCGAAGGCGCTGCGATCCTTCAAGTAGGCGACCGAGCGTTCCATGGAGCCTTGCAGAATACCCAGCCCCAGCGCGCCGATCAGGATGCGCCCGGTGCTTATGTTGCCCAGGGTCTGCTTGAGCCCCGCGCCTTGTTCGCCGAGTAGATGGTCGGCCGGCAGCACGCAATCTTCGAAGAACATTTCATAAGTGGTCGATCCGCGCCAACCGATCTTCTGCAGCTTGCGCCCCAGACTGAAACCGGCGGTATCGGACGGCAGGATAAAGTTGGAGATTTCCTTGCGCCCGTCGTCCCGCGTGCCGGTAACGGCTGCGATCACGATCGGGCCGGTGATGTCGGTACCCGAATTGGTGATGAAGGTCTTGGAACCCTTGATGATCCACTGACCGTCTCGCAGAACGGCACGGGTCTGGATATTGGCGGCGTCCGAGCCTGCATTCGGCTCGGTCAGCCCAATGCAGCCCACCTGCGTCCCGTCGATGATGGGGCGCAAGTAATGCTCCTTCTGCGTGGGAGTGCCATAGTTGTTGATCAGGCTGGCGGGCGTGGAATTGGCCATCATGGACGATGCCACAGCCGCGTCTACGCGGGCGATTTCCTCCAGCACAATGGTAAAGCCAAGCCAGTCCCCGCCACCGCCACCATGCTCCTCCGGGTAGGGAAGGCCGAGGAAACCCAACTCTCCGGCCTGCTTCCAGACCTGATAGGCAAACTCCTGCTCCTCCCAAAGGCGTTCGGAGACCGGTGCAATCTCCTGCTCGGCGAACCGCCTGACGGCATCGCGAATCATTACATGTTGCTCATTCATCAATAAGACTCCTCGAGCATCCGCAGGTAGTCCTCTGCGGTGGCAGGACGGGGGTTGGTGGCGTGGCAGTGGTCTTTGAGGGCGGCCTGGGCAATCTCAGGCAGCGCAGCCCGGTCCAGGCCCATCGCGCCAAGGCTTACGGGCAGACCCAGGCGGGCGGTCAACCGGGCAATGGCTTCATCCGGGGCGACGCCTGCACTCAGTCCCATGGCTTGGGCCAACGCCTCGTACTTGGCACCGACGGCTGGCCGGTTGAAACGCATCACTGCCGGCAGCAGCACCGCATTGAGGGTGCCATGGTGCAAGGAAATGCCGGGCACGGCCCCCAGGGGATGGGACAGGGCATGCACCGCTCCCAGTCCTTTCTGAAACGCCATCGCGCCTTCAGTCGCCGCCATCATCATGTTCCAGCGCGCCTCCCGGTCACTGCCATCGATCGTCGCGCGCTCGATATTGGCCATACCCCGACGCAAACCATCCAGGGCGATGGCCTCGGCGGGCGGGTTGATGGCAGGCGCCAGGAAAGTCTCGATGCAGTGGGCGATCGCATCCATGCCGGTAGCCGCTGGCAACATCGGCGGCAGGCCCAGCGTCAGATCCGGGTCGCAAATGGCCACTTTTGGCAGCAGATAAGGGCTCAACAGGCCAAGCTTGCGCCCCGACTTCATCACGATAACGCTGGCCCGCCCTACTTCGCTGCCAGTCCCTGCCGTCGTGGGAATCGCCACCAGTGGCGCGACTTTGTCGGTGATTCGCCCGACACCGCCATCCACCACCGAATACTGCTGCAGCGGCGCAGGATGGGTGGCCAGAAGCGCCGTCGCTTTGCCCAGATCGATCGGCGATCCGCCACCCAGGGAAACGATGCCATCGCAGTCGTTGTCCTTGAACATCGCAGTAGCGGCGATGACCGCCTCCTCGGTGGGATTGGCTGGCGTCTCGTCGAAGATCGCGCCGGGCGGCGAGGCCAGGGTCCCGAGTACGCGATCAAGCAGCCCGGCAGCGCGCACGCCCTGGTCGGTGACGATCAAGGGCCGCCGTATGCCCAGGCGGTCAAGCTCGGACGGCAATAGCTCGATTGCGCCCTGTTCGAATTGGATGGTGGTCAAATAGTTGATAACAGCCATAGCGTGGAATCTCCTCGTTTATTGGCGCGACGATGGCGTGCTCAGGACTTGAACACGGCCGCATTCATCAGGGGCAAGGGGTTGGCTATGCGCACCGGGGCATAGTCCATCAGATCGAGTACCTGGCTTTGCAGGTCGATCCCGGGAGCGATTTCCGTCAGCACCAGCCCATCGGGCTCGATGGCAAACACCGCCCGCTCGGTGATGAGCATGGCGCGCTGGCCACGCGTGGCGACGTTGAGACGCACCGGATAGGTAATTTCCTGCACGTGGCGGGCGAACTTGCGTACCGATCCTTCACGCACGATGCGCAACTCGCCGCCCTCGTACGCCACCTCCAGCCCACCGGTCGTGAAGGTGCCGGTGAAAATCAAGGTTTCAGCGTTGTAGGCGATATCGATGAACCCGCCAGGCCCCGGGTTCGCAGCGCCGAATCGGCTGACGTTGACGTTGCCGTTTTCATCGAACTGGGCGAACGCCAGCGCTGCGACCTTGCAGTTGCCGCCATTGATGAAGTCGAACTGGGCCGGGCCATCGAGCAGCGCCTCCGGATACTTGTTGGCGGAGAACTGCCAGCCGCTCATGACGATGCCACCGAACGGACCGTGCTCCGTCGTAAAGCGGTGACGCAGGAGTCCGTCGCCATCGAAGGCGCCCTCTTCCATCATCACGCTCGGGATATCGGAAGATGCGCCGAAGCCAAAGATGCTCGGCACGCCCGGACGAATCTCGCAAGCCGCCCGCCGGGCGATAATCTTGTCGGCACCGGCAGGCAGTACTGCCGTGCAGCCACCAGGAAAGAGCTGCCCCCCCAGGTAGCTGTCGTCATACACGACCTCGGTGGTCATCATGGCTTGAGGGGCAACGACAACACGATCCACCAGTTCGCCGGGAACACGCACAGAGTGCACCGGCCGCGCCTGGCGAGGGACGATCTTGCGGACCTGCGCGATCACTGTGCCGCCACAGGCCTTTACCGCGAGCGCCATGGCCAAGGCGCTGGAAGTGATCGGCTCGTCTTCGAAGCTGAGGTTGCCGTACTCATCGGCACTGCTTGCGCGCAGCAAGGCTACGTCCACTGGCCGAGCGGGATAAAACAGATATTCCTGGCCTTCGAACTCCACCAGCTTGACCAGATCTTCCTCAGCGCACGCCGTATATTTACCCCCTTGCTGGCGCGGGTCGATGTAACTACCCAGGCCGATGCGCGTGAGGTAACCCGGACCGCGGCGCGCCACTTCCCGGAGCCAATGCATGGTCGCGCCGATGGGCCAGCAATAGGCTTGGACCTTGTTCTCGCGGATCAAGCGCATCATTTGCGGACGTTTTCCGGTCTTCGGATCCAGCGTATTGATGTAGTTGCCCGAGATGACGCGCTTCATCAAGCCTTCTATCGCGACATGATCCATCCCGCGGATGTCCATCGCGTCGCCAACGCTGACCGGAAAGAAAAAAGTCAGATCCCGGGGCGAGGCACTCTCCTCGAAACGCTGCGCCAGCGCCTGCAGCAAGGTATCCGGCGTGAGCCATCCGATAACACCGACACAGCCAACCGTCTGGCCAGACTGAATATCGGCCACGGCCTCGGCAGCCGAGCATATTTTGGTCATTACACTCTCCTCTTGTTTTTATGAGTGCCGAGGGCGTTACTCTTGGAAGTGAATGATGTGGGTGCCGACGCACACGGTGTCGCCGTGCTGGTTGGTCAGTACCGCCTCTGCACAAAGCCGCTTCTTCTCATCATCGGCACGGGCGATGCGGTAGCTCACGGTCAAGGTGTCACCAATGAATACGGACTGGGTGAAACGTACCCGGTCGTATCCGTAGGAAACGGCCGGGCGGTCGATCAGCCCCAGGTACTTGGTGACGGCGCCAGCGATGTAACCCACCAACATTGCCCCCTGGGCCACCCGAGCGCCCAAGCCGACGCGCTTGCAATACTCCTCGTCGACATGATTGGGATGGTTGTCACCGCTGATCCCGGCAAACGCGTAGATATCGTATTCACTGACTGTGCGGGTGTAGCTGGTCTGCGTGCCGATGAGGGACGAAACCTCTCCGCGATGAGGGCTATTGAACTCACGCATGGTTGTCTCCTTGTGACTGATTTGTGTGCTCATACCCGCTCGGAAGCCAGGCGACCGTCGAGCACCAACAGTGCTTCGAAAAGAAAGTAGTCACCCCAGATCAGCTCGTTTTCCATCGCGACACCGAGCTTTCGATTGAAACAACCATGGGTGAGGATGCCGACGGGACGGGAGTCGCTAGCATCGACCGGGGTCTGATAGCGCAGCACCAATGCCTCGACGATCGCCTCTGCGGACTGCCGATAACGCTCACGTCTTTCCGGCAGGCAGACAGCAAGCTTTAACAATGCGGCGGCGGCGATGGCAGCACCCGAGGTGTCGCGACTGGTATCGGGAATTGCCGGATCATCGAAGTCCCAGTACGCCACATGGTCCTTGGGCTGATGTTCCAACCACCAGTCAGCAACCTGAATGGCGACGTCTCGGAATTCCATTTCTCCGCGATTGAGCGCCTGAGCGAGAGAAACCATCGCCCAAGCCTGCGCACGAGTCCACGTGCTTTCGCCGTGAATGCCCTTGTGGGTGTAACGGCGCAGCAATGCCCCGGTTTGCGGATCGAAACTGGCGGACTGACAGACAGATCCGTCATCGCGCACGCAGAGTGCGATATGTTGGCGAAGGTGATTGCGAGCAATCTCGAGGGAGTCAAGCGCTGCCGCATGCTTGATCAATAAAGGAACCGGCCCTGGCAGCGCATCGATGTTTGCCTCGTTGCTGCCGACATCCGAGGCCTCCTCGGCCTCTTTGCCCAAGGGAATCAATTGCGCTTGGGGGTTGTACATGTCGAGCAATCCGCGAGTGCCTGCCAACGACAAATTGCGCGCCGTTTCGTCGTTCAGAAGCTCAGCGCCCAGCTCGGTGCCATACCAGAAGAGAAAGCCCTTGAACGCCGATTGGGACGAAGCGCGTGGCCCAAGGCGCTCGGCCCAGATCCGCGCTTGATCATGGTAACGCGGCTCTTTTGTATGCCAGGCGGCAAGCCAAAGCATGCCCACCCAAAACCCCCCCGTCCAGTCGCCTGCCGGACTACGAGTCCATTCACCAGTGGTTTGGTCGGCGTAATGGGGAAACCCTTGGCCGGGCTGATCGAGGGTCGCGTCAATGCGTGTCAACACTCTATCGATTGCGCGCTTGAGAATCTTGTTATCCAACTTATCTCTCCTATAGTTGCGCCGTTTGCAAATGGCAGAAAATGTCTTCCGATAAGAGCCGAATCAATGTATTGAGCCACTGTCTTGAGGCCACGGAAGACATGTTACGAGTTGACTTCCGAGACTTCCAATATATAATTTGATCAAGAATAATATTAAAAAGGTATTAATATGAACCTGCGGCACATGCGCTATTTTATTGCAGTTGCGGAGGAGCTGAGTTTCACTCAGGCCGCGTTACGACTGCACATTGCCCAGCCGCCTCTGAGTCAACAGATTCGTCAATTAGAAGAGGAGCTCGGCGTAACGCTATTTCAACGGACCAAGCGCCATGTGCAACTTACAGATGCCGGCCAGGTATTTTATATTCATGCCAAGCAGATTCTTCGGGCCACGGATGTCGCGGCACTGGAGGCACAACGCGCCGAACGCGGAGAGATTGGCCGGCTGTCCGTGGGCTTCTTCGAACATATGTCCTATACCCTGCTGCCGCCGATTTACCGCGCCTTTTGCGAACGCTTCCCGGATGTGGAAGTGGTCCTGCGCTGGTTCCCTGTGGTGGACCAGGCCGATGCGCTCCTGCGAGGCGATGTCGATATCGCCTTCATGCGCCCCACATCGCAATTCGACGGAATCAGCACCGAGACGCTGCTGACAGAACCCTTCGTACTTGCGATCCCGGAGCACCACCCGCTGGCGTCCCAGGACAGCGTGGCGCTGAGTCAGTGCGCCACCGAGCGCTTTGTCCTGTACGCGCCCAAACTGGCTCCCGATTTTCATACCATGATTTATCGCCTTTGCGCGGAAGCAGGTTTCACACCCAACGCGGCACTGGAGGTCGGCCAGATTTATGCCTGCCTGGGCCTCGTCAGCTCAGGCGTAGGCCTGGCCCTGGTACCGAGTTCTGTTCAGCGCATTCACCTTGAGCACCTTACATACCGGCCTATTCAAGGGCAGATGCCCTTGGTAAAAGTGATGCTTGGATGGCGCAGCAGTAACACTTCGCCGCTATTGCAGTCGTTTATTGATACCGCAAAAGAAGTGATGACGGCCTTCGAGCACGAGCGACTTTAATAATTGACAAGGCGCCCTCTGTGGCGCCATAACTTGCAAGGAAAATGTTTTAACTCTTATATCCAGCCACCCAATATCGCTACCGCGAATAGCACTATAGCTCTCCCTTTGTTCTAAACCGGCCAAGCCAATGCTCGACCGGCTTGAAACCCCAGTGCTTATTTCAAAGTAACAAGCGAGCAACCGCCTGCGGACATCGGCCGAAATGCTTCATCGGCAGGTATTGTGGACAGCAACTTATAATAGTCGCCAGGGTACTTGGACTCGGAGGGCTTTTTCACTTCGAAGAGATAGAGTGGGTGGATCTTGCGACCATCGGCACGAATACTTCCCTCGCCGAAGAGCTTATCCTCGGTTTTGACCGCCTTCATCCGGGCGACGACTTCTGCGCCATTACCATCGTCATTGTTGACGGCAACTGTTCGCAGATAGTTCGTGACGGCGGAGTAAACACCAGCCTGCGCCATTGTCGGAAATTTCCCGCCGTTGGCAGCAGCGAATGCTCTGCCGAATTCACGGCTCGCGTCATTCATGTCCCAGTACCAGGCAGCAGTCAGCATCAACCCTTGTGCCGCCTCCAGGCCCAACGCTTGCACGTCGCTAATGAACACCAACAAACCGGCTAGCTTCTGGCCACCGGCGGTGATGCCAAATTCAGACGCTTGCTTGACGGCGACAATGGTGTCCCCACCGGCATTTGCCAACCCGATTATCTGCGCCCCGGAAGCCTGGGCCTGCAACAAGTAAGACGAAAAATCGGTGCCCGGGAACGGATGGCGAACCTTGCCCATCACTGTTCCGCCACTTTTTTCAACGACCGACGCCGTATCACGTTCCAATGCGTGACCAAAAGCGTAATCCGCCGTCATGAAAAACCAGCTTTTGCCGCCACTCCCCACCACCGCTTTACCGGTACCGTTGGCAAGCGCCCATGTGTCGTAGGTCCAATGAATGGTGTTCGGGCTGCACGCCTTACCGGTCAGATCGGAACTGCCGCCACCGGATACCAGGAGCACCTTGTTTTTTTCCCTCACCACTTCATTGACGGCCAGGATGACCGACGAAGTCGGCACGTCGACGATCACATCCACCTTATCCACATCGAACCAACGACGGGCCACACTGGCCCCTACATCTGGCTTGTTCTGGTGATCAGCCGCCACGACCTCGACCTTCAGGCCATGTTTTTCAGGCTCGAAGTCGGCCACCGCCTGCTTTGCCGCCCACACCGAGCCCGGACCGGAAAGCCCGGCATAGGTACCTGACAAATCATTCAATACGCCGATACGCACTACACCATCTGAAACCTGGGCTTGCACGGCCGGAGCGGCTACCAACAGCCCGAAGCAGATCTTGCGCAGATGAGTATTCAGTTGTTTGATCATTATTATTTTCTCCTACTCGTTCATTCGGGTGTTTAGTACGGGTTTTTTTATATTTTTCGAAGTTGAATGCTCGACATCCGCATCACGGGTTCGCCTCCCTCGCCGAACCATCCGCTCCCCTTGCACCGCCCCCTTTGCGAGAGGCCCCAAGAGACTTTCGGCGGTTTGCATCAGCGCGCCTTGCCGCCAGCCTGCTTTGGTAGAAAGCCGCAAACTCCCCGGCAATACCGCGGCGAAAGAGCAGCACGCAAACGATGAAAATGACGCCCATGATGACTGGCAAGAGCGCGCCCACCTTATCGGCCAATGCGTTCTGCAGAGTCACAACGATGGCGGCCCCTATCAGTGGACCGAAGACGGTGCCCAGGCCTCCGAGCAGGGTCATCAGCACTACTTCGCCCGAGGTCTGCCAATGGGCGTCGCTCAAGGTCGCGAACTGAAACACCACGGCTTTTGTACCGCCAGCGAGCCCCGCCAGAGCAGCCGAAAGAACGAAGGCCAACAATTTGTATCGGGCTGCCTGATAGCCCAGGGAAATCACCCTCGACTCGTTTTCTCGAATGGCTTTGAGAATCTGGCCAAAAGGAGACTGGATAACGCGATGAATCAACCAGAAGCCAAAAACAAAGATGGCAAACACCAGGTAGTACAGATTTACGTCGTTGCTGAGGTCGATAAACCCAAATAACAGCCCGCGCTGCACACCTTGTAAACCGTCCTCCCCTCCGGTGAACGGAGATTGCAGGAAGACGAAATACATCATCTGCGCCAACGCCAATGTGATCATCGCAAAGTAGATGCCTGAGCACCGTATCGCCAACAGGCCGAATCCCAACCCCAGCACGGCGGCAGCCACAACCGCTGTGAGGATCCCTAGCTCGGGCGGGAAGCCCCACACCTTGATGCTGTAGGCGCTCACATAAGCGGCTGCGCCGAAAAAGACGGCATGACCGAACGAAAGCAAGCCGGTATAGCCAAGCAAAAGATTGAATGCACAGGCAAACAGCGCAAAACAAAGCACCTTCATGGCCAGTATCGGGTATATGGCGAAGGGGACAATAGCGCCGCAAATGAGCAGAAGGATACAGCCTAATAGTCGCGTTCTCGATGACATGTTACTCAGCCCTCCCAAATAGACCGGCCGGCCGAAATAACAGGACGATCGCCATGATAATAAAAACAATGGTTGCGGAAACTTCCGGATAGAACAGTTTGGCCAAACCCTCAATCACGCCGAGTGAAAGACCGGTAATAATGGCACCAAAAATTGAGCCCATCCCGCCAATCACCACTACCGCAAATACCACAATAATCAACTGCGAGCCCATCATGGGGCTGACTTGTAACACTGGCGCAGCCAGCACCCCGGCAAAACTGGCCAGCGCAACACCGAAACCATAAGTCAGCATCACCATGACAGGTACATTAATGCCGAAGGCCTGGGTCAATGCCGGGTTTTCAGTGGCAGCACGCAAATAGGATCCCAAGCGTGTCCTTTCGATCATGAACCACGTCAGGGCGCATACGGCAAGCGAGGCCACAATCACCCAGCCTCGATAGACGGGTAGAAACATGAAACCCAGATTCATTGCCCCTTTCAATGCTTCTGGGACTGCGTAGGGTTGACCTGAAACACCAAATTCATTACGGAAAACGCCCTCGATGATGAGCGCCATCCCAAATGTCAGCAATAAACCGTATAGATGATCGAGCTTATACAACCACTGCAGCAGAGCGCGTTCGATCACAACACCGACAATACCCACCGTGAGTGGTACAAGCAACAATGACCACCAATAGTTGACGCCAAAATAATTGAGACACATCCATGAAAAAAACGCTCCCATCATGAAAAACGCACCGTGCGCGAAATTGATGATGCGAAGCATGCCAAATATAACTGCCAGGCCCAGGCTGAGGATCGCGTAAAACGAGCCGTTAACCAGTCCTAGCATAAGTTGGCCTGTCAAGGCCGACAATGGAACATCGAAGAGTGTTGCCATATTGTTTATCCTGACGATTTGTTATTAGTAGGATATTCGCCGAAGAGCCTGGAATACTTATAGAGCCACACGCTTCAGCCTTGTACCCAGAAGGTGCGTTGTAGGGGTTGCAGGCTTTAAATCCCTTGGCTCGCCGTTGGAACCGTCTAAACCAGACAAGTGCTTTAGCCGATATTAGATCCCTAAATATTCTTGAAGCAGATCGCTTTTTTGCCCAACTTCGTGCTGGTGAATCTCAGCGATAATCTTGCCGTGCTCGACGATGTACATGCGATCCGCGAGGGGGGCGGCAAAACGTGAATTCTGTTCGACCAGAAGAATTGTGAAGCCCTTGCTCTTGAGCTGGCGGATGATTTCGGCGAGCCGCTGGACGATGACCGGTGCAAGTCCCTCGGATATCTCGTCAAGTAGTAGAAGGCGCGCACCAGTGCGCAGGACTCGGGCCAGGGCCAGCATTTGCTGTTCACCACCCGACATGCGGGTACCTTGGCTGTGACGACGCTCGTAGAGGTTGGGGAACATCTCATAGATTTCCTCCAGGCACATTCCATTGTTTCCTAAACGCGGCAGCAACAGCAGATTTTCCTCACACGAAAGACTGGCATAGATGCCTCTTTCCTCTGGGCAATAACCCACACCCAGGCGCGCAATCTTATGGGGCGATAGATCGATGGTTTCAGTACCGTCTATTATGATCGAACCCTGGCGCTTCCCCGTGAGCCCCATAATGGCTCGCAAGGTGGTGGTGCGGCCTGCGCCATTGCGACCTAACAAGGTAACGCATTCACCCTGTTTCACAGTGAAGTCAATGCCGTGGAGAACGTGAGACTCACCGTAGAAGGCTTGCAAGTTGGCAACTCGCATGTATTCGGTAGCATTGGTCATATCAATGGCTCCCTGGAGAGCGCAGCTCACTGTCGGCACTCCCCATATAGGCTTCGACCACGAGTGGATTGACTGAAACTTCAGAATAACTGCCCTCGGCGAGCACACTGCCGCGAGCAAGTACCGTGATCGTGTCGCAAATCCCCTCTACAACCTTCATGTTATGCTCGACCATCAGGACAGTGCGGTTGGCGGCGACATTCTTGATCAGCTCCATGACCCAATCGACGTCTTCATGCCCCATGCCTTGGGTGGGTTCATCGAGCAACATCAACTCAGGGTCCAGCGCTAAAGTGGTGGCTATCTCCAGCGCTCGCTTGCGGCCATAAGAAAGTTCCATTGCTGTTAGATCGGCGAATGACTCCAATCCCACTTGGGCGAGCAACTCCATCGCTCTATCGTCAAGAGCGGCAAGTGCAGCGCGCGACTTCCAGAAATGGAAGGAAGTCCCCAGGCTTCGCTGTAGCGGAATATAGATGTTTTCTCGCACGGTAAGGCGAGGAAAGACTGCCGATATCTGGAAAGAGCGAATCATCCCTCTGCGCGCTACTGCAGCCGGGTGCTCACGAGTGATGTCCTGGCCGTTGAAGCGAATAGTCCCTTGGGTAGGATCGAGAAACTTGGTGAGCAAGTTAAAACATGTCGTCTTTCCGGCACCGTTGGGACCGATCAGGGCATGAATTGAGCCACGCTTCACACGCAAGTTGATATTTTCAACAGCGGTAAATCCTTTGAACTCTTTGGTCAAACCAACAGTTTCCAGAATCGCATCATTAGCCATATTATTTTTCAACTCACGTTCTTGCTTTTCTTGTAATGTGAATCTAAGTCGTCGACTAATACTGGTCCAATATTATTTTAAGGAATTATTTATACGTAAAAGGTCTTTATTTTCTCGAGTCCAGCCATTTTCAGTATTGTGACTGGGGAAGGTTAAGCGGCTATAGACATAGCCAACGCTTCTGCCAACGACACCCAGCCGCTATCATTAGAGCCGAGTGTGGGAGAAAGGCACGAGGGAAAGCTTTGCCTTGAGCGATGGAGTTTTGCGCGGACGTCTGCAAGTTTGCCTCGGAGTCTGAATTTCACGAAATAACCTGAGCAGGCCAGGATTGAGGCGATATTCAAACCCCCGCATAGCTATCCACTACCCTTCGGTACTGGCTGGGAGAGGCGCCGATGTGCTGACGGAAAAAACGCGTGAAATGACCCTGCTCGGAGAACCCGAGGTTCTCCGACAACAGACCCAAGGTTCCAGTGCGTTCACGCTCAAGCCAGGCAAAAGCCCGGCGCATGCGCGCATCGTTGAGCAGCAGGGTCGGCGTCATGCCGGTATCTTTTTTGAACAGCGCAAAGAAGTGCGCCCGGGACAGGCCACAAGCCCGCGCGGCATTGTCGATCGGGTTCGGATCATTGAGGTGCTCAAGCAACCAGGCGGTGCCACGGCGTACACGCGCGTCCCGGAACTGACCAGAAGTCGGCGCTCCAAGTAGCGACAAGTGCCTCCAGCTGGAAAAGTCCTCGATCAGTTCAATCAGGAAGTCGAACAGCATGAACTCCATGCGCTCCTTCGGCACGATCCCGCAGCCATGGGCTTCGGCGACCAGGATGTCGGCCAAGGTGCGATTACGGCTCGACAATTCGATGCACGACTGGGCAAAAAAGTCAGGTCGGGCGCTGAGTGCCAGCGACTGCTGGACAGTGGCCAGCCAGGCGGGCTCTATGTAAAGCGCCAGGATTAGCGTGGCACCGGCACCCGGCTGCGGATCGTAGAAATGCGGCTCCCAGGCGTTGACCAACACCGCGGTGCGATCACTGAGCGGAACCCGTCGACCGTTAACGTTGAAGTAAGTATCCTCGCCGGACACTTTGACCAGCACATGGCATTCGGAATGGGTATGGGTGACCAGCGAATGATCCATATTCAGCAAGGCGACCCGGCCAAACCTGCCGTGGAAAACCCGTTGGGCAATCGACATCAGATTCCTCCTCGCTTGAAGCGATATTGTTATCGGCCTCAATGCATATCATCGGGGCGCTTATCTATTTCTCAAGCCCGTCGATCGGTCCATGGTTCAGCCAGACTTGGCTGGCCACTATCGCGCGCGAATGACCGAGCGTCTACCTCGACTTTCGCAGCCCCCACGTTCGTCGGAAAAACCGCCTTACAAGGCATGGCGTTCTTTGCCGTGATAAACGCGCAGAATATCGGCCACCACCGCCAGAGCGATCTCCGCCGGGGCCTTGCTGCCCAGATCGAGGCCGATGGGCATGTGCAAACGGGCAATCTGTTCATCCGTCAGACCACCGATGCGCTTGAGCCGCTCGGCGCGCTTGGCCGAGGTTGCCTGAGAACCCATGGCACCGATGTAAAACGCCGGGGTGTGAACCGCTTCCATCAGCGCCAGATCATCGATTCGAGGATCGTGAGTCAGCGCCACCACCGCAGTCGCCGCATGGCAACCACCAGCGGCGATGTACATCGAGGGCAGCACGCGTTGCATCTCCACGCCTTCGAGCTGCACATGCTGCATCTCATCCCGGGGGTCGCAGGCGATGACTTCGCAGCCGATGGCGCGGGCGAAACTGGCGCAAACTTCAGCGACCGGCGACAGCCCGGCCAGAATCAGTCGCAACGCAGGGCCAACACTGATGCGCACCGTCTCGTCGACGACTTGCACCCGCTCGCTGCCGTGTCCGATGTCTGCGTCCAGGCGCAAGGCTCCGCTGCTCAACTCGACATGGCGCAGCAGACGCCGCTGACCCAGTAACGCCGCTTGCAGACTCTCCAGGTGCTCGATCCATTCGAGACTCGCAGCGCGGTGCTCGACCAGCACGATCAGCACGCCACCACAGGGTAATCGCAGACGGTGGCGTTGCTCGACGCTGTCGCCATAACTGACGATCTGCGCCGGTTCGCGTAATTCACCGCGCGTCAGGCTTTCGAGAAACTCCTCTTCGACGCAGCCACCCGACAGCGAGCCGACGTGTTCGCCCGAGCCATTGGTCACCAGCATCGCCCCCGGCGCACGCGGCGCCGAGCCATAGGTGGAGAGCACCGTACACAGCCACTGGGCCTGCCCGGCGCGAGCCCATTGCAGTGCCTGGTCGATCACCTGAACATCGAGATGACGCATGTTTTCTGTACCTCAAGCAAAGCGTGGTGCTGCAGACAGGGTTACGTTTACGGTAACCTGCGAGCAACCTTGTTCAATCGTTGATTCAACATGTCGCCACAACAATTTCTGCAACTTGGGCCGCTGCGCCTGGAATATCGCCAAATTCCTGCGGCTGACCCATCGCGACCGACGCTTGTGCTGTTGCACGAAGGCCTCGGCAGCGCCGATCAATGGAAAGACTTCCCCCAGCGCCTGGCCCAGGCCAGCGGTTGCGGTGTGGTCACCTACAGTCGTCAGGGTTATGGGCAATCGAGCCCGGTAACCCTGCCGCGTCCGCTGAACTACCTGAGCAGCGACGGCCCTCGTGAACTGCGGCAATTGCTCGATGCCTTGCAACTGCCGCAAGTGGTTTTGCTCGGTCACAGTGACGGCGCCTCCATTGTCCTCGCCTATGCCGCCGCCAATGATCCCCGCGTATTGGGCAGCATTGCACTGGCGCCTCACGTGATTGTCGAGACCGAGAGCCTCGATGGCATTCGCCATACCACCGAGGTTTGGCATCAGGGCGAATTGCGCGAACGCCTGGCACGCCACCATGGGACCAATGTCGACGGCGCCTTTCACGGTTGGAGCGACAGCTGGTTGCACCCGGACTTTTCCTTGGACGATCTCGAAGCGCAGTTGACTTATATCGAAAGGCCGCTGCTGGTCATTCAGGGTCGCGAAGACCACTACGCCACGCCCGAGCAACTGATGGTCATCCAGCGACAGGTGCCTGGGCCGTGCCGCTGTGTGTTGCTGGATAACTGCCGGCACTTTCCCCAGACCGAAGCGACCGAGCGGACCTTGCAGCTGATCTGCGAATTCCTGGAGCGCCTCCCCGTCTGAATGCCCCGAATGTGACTCAACCATCGATCACCTCATCCAGCGTTGCTACGCGTTCCGGTCGTTCGCGCCAGCGACGGACGACACCCAGTTCGATATCGAACATATCCAGCACCCTTCCTACAGTGTGATCGATCATGTCATCCAGGCTGGTCGGCTTGGCATAGAACGCAGGCACTGGCGGCGCGATCACCGCACCGAGTTCAGCCAACTCGGTCATGCTGCGCAGGTGATTGCGGTGCAGTGGCGTCTCGCGAACCATCAGCACCAGGCGCCGGCGCTCCTTGAGCACCACGTCGGCGGCGCGGGTCAGCAGCGTTGAGGTCACGCCGCTGGCAATTTCTGACAGGCTGCGTATCGAACACGGCGCGATGATCATGCCCATGGTTTTGAACGAGCCACTGGCAATTGCCGCGCCGATGTCCTGATTGATGTAGCTAACGTCAGCAAGGGTCTTGATCTGAGACCAGGACATCTCGGTTTCATGGGCCAAAGTAATCAGCGCCGACTTGCTGACCACCAGATGGGTTTCAATCGGCGTGTCGCGCAACAGCTCCAGTAGACGTACGCCATAAACGGCGCCGGAGGCACCGGAAATTCCTACGATCAGCCGCTGCGGCCGGCTATTACTGGGAACGCTCATGGTCGCCTTCCTCTATCGGGCCTTCTTTGTAGAAATGGATGGCGTCGAGTGCGGTGGTCATGGTTTTGCCGATCATCTCGATGAACAGGATTGCCGCCGGGGTCAGTGGTCGACGGGCGTCGTGCACACAGACCATGCGCCGGCTGATCCCCGGCGCGGCCAGCGGATAGGCGCGCAACGCGCCTTCGTGCAATCCGCGATGCAAGACGGTTGCCGGCAGCACGCTGACCCAGTCGCTGCGACGCAAGAAGTCCTCAATGACCGCCAGATCGTCCACCTCCAACTGCGGGGTGACTTCAATGCCCTGGGCGGCAAGGTGTTGGTCGATGACCATACGCAGCCCGTGACGACGCGAGGGCAGCACCAGTTTGAATCCCGCCAGACTGGCCAACGGCAAGGGCAACGCTCCGTTAAGGCGATTGGCTGCACCGGTGGCGACCAGTAGCTCCTCATCGAAAATGTCGTGGCCGATCAGGTGCTCATGCTGAAAGCTTTGGTTGATGACCGCGAAATCCAGCACGCCGGTCAGGACCTTCGCGATCAACTCCTGGCTGTAGCCCGAGGTGACGCTCAATTCAACCTGTGGCTGATGCTCGACGAAATGCGCCAGGGTGCTGGCCAACGCGTTGTTGGCGGCAGACGCGATCAGCCCGGCACTGATGCGTCCGCCGATCTGGCCGCTACGGTCGATCAGGGCCTGACGCGCCGCCAGCAGCTGGCCAAGAATCGGCATGAACAAACGATAAGCCTGATCGCCGGCCTCGGTCGGCGCCATGCCCTTGGAGCTGCGCTCGAACAACGTCTGCCCGAGTTCTTCCTCAAGCCTGGCGATCTGCATCGACAACGCCGGTTGCACGATATTCAAGCGCTGCGCAGCCCGGGTGACGGAGCCTTCCTCATAAAGGCAGGTAAAATACTTCAGATGGCGCAGCTCCATGGTCACCCTCGCGTGCGCGCTCAACCGAGCGTGCCGACGTTCTGATAAATGTGTTTGAGCTCGCTGAAATCCAGCAGCGCATCGACGCCATGCAAGCGCCCCAGGCCGCTCTTGCGGTAGCCACCGGTTTCCGCTTCGGCGAACAATTTGTTGTGGTCGTTCAGCCACACCGTACCGTTGCGCAGTGCCCGAGCGACACGCCAGGCGCGAGCGCCCTGCCCGGTCCAGACACTCGCCGACAGACCGAACTCGGTATGGTTGGCGCGCGCTACTGCCTCGGCTTCATCTTCGAAGGACTCCAGCACCAGCAACGGGCCGAAGATTTCCTCCTGGCAGAAGAACGCGCCGCTGTCGCGGTGGGCGATCAGTGCAGGGGCGAGGAAGGCGCCCTGACTCAGCGCGCCATCCGGGCGGCCGCCGGCCAGCAGCACCTCGTCGCAACAGTCCAGCGCCTCGGCGATGCGCCTCTCGACCTTGTCGCGCGACTGCCAGTCGATCAGCGGGCCCATTTGCGTCGCCGCCTCCAAACCGTGGCCCAGGCGGATTTCGCCGAGCGCGGCACTGAGCGCACGTTTCATCTCGGCAAAACGGCTGGCCTGCACCAGCACGCGCCGTGCGGCGGTGCACTGTTGGCCGGAAATGATGGTTGCTGCTGCCGCCAGTTTCGGTGCGATAGCCTCGACGTCGGTATCCTCGAAGACCAGGCAACAGGATTTGCCGCCGAGTTCAAGGGACAGCTTCTTCATGGTCGCTGCGGCGTCTTGCATGATGCGCTGGCCGGTTGCGGTGGAGCCAGTAAAGCTGAGCACATCTACCAGCGGCGAAGCCACCAGGTACGCCGCGCCGACATGCCCAGTTTCAGCGAACAGGTTGACCGCGCCGGCCGGTAGGCCCGGTAGGGCGAATAGCGGCTCTAGCATGGCCGCGTTGAATAGCGCGGTCTGCGGCGCCGGCTTGATCACCGCGGTGCAGCCGGCCGCCAATGCCGGGGCGAGGGCGCGCACCAGCAGCACCGCCGGGGCATTCCATGGAATGATCAGCCCCGCGACCCCGGCCGGTTCACGCAGCATGTTGGAGAACTCGCCAGGCGCCACCTCCATCACATGGCCGGGGTTGTGTCGGGCCAGACCGGCATAATAGACAATCTCGGAAATCGCCCCGGCTATCTCGCCGCGCGATTGCACCAGGGCCTTGCCATTCTCGCGGGTGAGCAGCTGCGCCAGTTCCTCCTGGCGTGCCTTGAGGCCTGCGGCCCAGTCCAGCAGCAATTGCTGACGCAGGCGCGGATTCTGTGACCACTGCGGGTTGGCGAAGGCGCGCGCGGCGGCGGAGACCGCCGCTTGCGCCTCGGCTTCGCCGCCATCGGCGAAGCGGCCGATCAACTCGCAGCTGGCCGGGTCGAAGCTGTCCGCCCAATGTCCCGCGTCGGTCCATTGCCCATCGATGAAATGTCTGCTTTGCATGAGTCCTCCGGTATTCCGTGGGTCAGCGAGCAGCGGTCGACCACCAGAACCGACCGCTCATTGAGTCGCTGTCAGAGCTGGTGTTCGGTAGCCGCTTTGGACGCGCGCTCGACCTGCTGCGCATCAACGCGAGCCTGGTCCTCGGGTTTGCGCGCCGCATCCGACATGCCATTGAACAGCGTGCCCAGCACGCCCTTGTTCAAGTCGCTGGTGCCAAACAGTGCATCGCAGATCGGAAAGGTCAGGTTGAAATTGCGCGTGTGCATGAAGTCCGGGTTGTGATGCAGGACATGCATGCGGCGCACCGTGTTGACCAGCGGCATGGCATCGAGCAGCGGATGCTCGAGGTGCGACAGCGTGTGCAGGCCTTCGTACATCAGGAAGTAGGCCGCCATCGTCAACATTGCGATATAGCCGGCGTTGGCCGTCCATAACGTGCCCAGCAGCAGGGCCAGCGGCAGCGCGGCCATCACGAACAACACCGGAGCGAATGGGGGAAACAGCAGAGCGCGCCAATCCTGATGGCCGTGATAGTCCAGCGTCTTGTGCGAGAAGAACTGATGGTGGGTGGCGACATGCCGCTTGTAGGCCGGCTTGAGCCAGCTCCTCGGGCTGTGTAGCAAATAACGGTGGCCCGCCCATTCGGCCCAATTGCCGAACAGGAACATCGGCACTACCACCAGCAACCACTCCTGCCAGCTCGCATCGACAATCTGGCTGGCGCAGTACCAGAGCACCCCGCCGGTGAACAGCAGGGTGAAAGCCAGGTGCATTTCGCCGCGATACCAGCTGGGTGTGGACGCACGATAGCTCTCGCGGTATGCGTGCGAACGCTCAACGATTTGTTGTTCACGATTCATAACGGTTTACCCTTTCAATGAAATATCGGCTGCGCATGGACTCCCCCTATCAGTGGGTCACCGAGCCGCCGTCGACCACCACAGTCTGGCCGCTCATGAAATCGCTGTCGGCGCTGGCCAGAAACAGCAGCGCGCCGACCAGGTCTTCCGGTACCGCCTCGCGCTTGATGCAGCGGCTGGCGATGTTGTTGCGCACGATGTCGCCGGCCCAGGCGGCGTTGGCCTGGACGTTGGCGCTCATGGTCAGGCCGGGGGCCAGGCAGTTGCAGCGGATGCCGGCGTCGCCGACTTCGCGCGCTATCGAGCGTGTCAGGGCAATCACCGCGCCCTTCGACGCGACATACGCCGCCATCATCGGCGCGCCTTTGAAAGCCGTTGCCGAGGCAATATTGACGATCTTGCCGTAGCCCTGACGGCGCATCACCGGCATTACCGCCTTCGCGCACTCGAAGGAACCGCGCACGTTGACTGCCATGATCCGGTCCCATTCCGCCGAGCTGGTCTGCTCGAAAGGTTTGAGTTCCAGGGTGGCGAACAACGCCGCGTTGTTGATCAGCACGTGCACACCGCTGAACTGCGCCACGGCTTCCTCGACCATGGCTTGCACCGCGGCACCGTCGGTCACGTCGCAAGCGATTGCCAGGGCCGTACCGCCCTTGTTGCGGATCGCGGCAGCGGTTTCGTCAGGCGCCTTCAAATCGCAGAGCACCACCTTCGCGCCCTCGGCCGCCAGCGCCTTGGCGTAGGTGGCGCCGATACCTTGGGCCGCGCCGGTGACGATAGCGACCTTGCCGGTCAATCTGTTCATTGCCATCTCCTTCACTTGAAGTTGCCTTGGGTTTCCGGAATCACCACGCTGCCGATCAGGTAGATCACCGACAGGCCGGCGGCGAAAATCGCCAGTACCATGGGGATCTGCGCGGGGCTGCTGCTGAACAGGGACACAAAGGTCGGCATGGTTCCACCGAGGGCGAAACCGATGTTCCAGGACAATCCTGTGCCGCTGGCGCGCAGCTCGGTGCTGAAGCGTTCGTTGAGGAAGATCAGGATCGGCGCGATGATCGCCCCGCCCATGAAGGCGATGCCCACGCAATACAGCGCAGTGCGGGTCAGCGAACCCGGCTCGGCGACACCGAGGAACATCATCGGCAAGCTCACCAGGTTAATCACACCCAGTAGCATGAAGGTCTTCTTGCGACCGATCAGGTCACTCAGGTAACCGAAGGCCAGTGCTCCGACAATGGTTGCCACCGACCCGTACATGAGCATCTGCGAAGTTTGCGTATGGGGCACTTTGGCGACCACGTTGAGCAAGGTCGGCAGATAACCGCAGGCCAGGTAATACGTTGCTCCGCCGCCGAATGTAATCAGCAGATTGACCAGCATCACGCTGCGGTACTCGCGACCAAACAGACGCTTGAGCGGCGACACGACCACTACCGCCGGCCCCTTGGTCTTGCGCGCTTGTTGCAGTTGCTGCCAGACCGGGGTTTCTTCCAGATAGCGGAACATCACCAGCCCGAAAAACGTGCTGAGCAGCCCGCAGAAGAACATGAAGCGCCAGCCCCAGACGTCAAATTCATCCCCGGGGAAAATTTCCGACAACACCAGGTAAGTGAACGACGCCAACAGCGCGCCCATGCCGGCACCGGCACCACCGATCAACCCGGACATCAGGCCGCGATAGCGCGGCGAGATGGATTCGGTGCCGATGGTGTGAGTGGAGGCCACGATGCCGCCAACGAAAATGCCCTGAATCACCCGCAATAGCAGAAACAGTATCGGGGCCAATATGCCGGCCTGATGAATGGTCGGCAGCGCGCCAAACAGTGCCGTGGAAATACCGACGCCGACCATCGACACCATCAACGCTCGCTTGCGGCCGTGCTTGTCGGCATACGCGCCGAAGATTGCCGAACCCAGGGGGCGCACCAGCAGGGCCACGGCGAATGAGGCGTATACCGCGGCCAGCGACAGTGTCGGGGTGTCCGAGGGGAAAAACATGCGGCCGATGATCGGCGCCACGTAGAGCAGAATGAACAGGTCAAACAAATCCAGCGCCCAGCCGAATGTCGAGGCAAATGCCGCCAGTAAGGCCTTGCCCGGTGGAATCTGCGGTGTATCGATAGCGGCGCTGGTTGGCGATGCAGTTGTTGTTGTTGTCGTGGTCATGGTTGCCTCACGCAAGACGTGTCTTGAGTTGGTTGGAACTATCGGAAACAGGCCGCTGAACACCAACGGCCGCCGGGTTCAATCGTGCGTCTGGAGCACGCGTTGCCAGTCTTGCGGCGCCGCGTGCGCTAGCTTGTCGAGTTCGACTTCCTGTTGGCCCGGCACCTGGATTCGTTTGAAGCGCATGGTCGGTGCCGACAGCGGCACCGTGGCGTCATAGCCCATCTTCGAGCCGACACCGTCACGGGTGGACGGGTCGAGTTTCGAGCCCTGGGATTCGTGGATCAGCACCAGGTCGCGGTCGGCCTGGAAACGGGTGGCAATCGCCCACTCGACTTCGGTGGGGTCATGAATGTCCACATCCAGATCCACCACGGTGACATGCTTGATGTCGTAGTGACCGCCCAGCGCGCCGAGGATGACGTTCTTGCCCTCGCCTTCGGAGCGTTTGTCGATCTGCACATAAAGGTGATAACGACACACTCCGCCCTTGCTCAGGTGCACGTCACGCACGCACGGAAAACTGCGGCGCAAGTGCGCGAGCATGGTCGCTTCGCGCGGGATGCCGCCGAGCAGCAAGTGTTCCAGGCCGCCGCCGACGATGGTGTGAAAGATCGGGTTGTGACGATGGGTTACGGCGTCGACTTCGATCACATGTCGCTCGGCGCGTTCGCCGTAGTACTGCGGAAACTCGCCGAACGGCCCTTCCATCTCCCGCGCCTTGGCCAGCAACCGGCCCTCGATGACGATCTCGGCGTCGGCAGGCACGCGAATCTGATGGGTCACGCAGCGCGTTACCGCCAGCGGACGGCCATGCAGAGCGCCGGCGATTTCCAGTTCGTCGTGATCGATCGGCACGATGGCCTGGGACGCCAGCAAGGTCAGCGGATCAGCACCAATTACCACCGCCACGTCCAGATCCTCACCCAGCGCCTCGACTTCCTGAAAGAAGGTCAGCGCATGGCGTGGCAGCAGCAATGCACCCAGTCGATTTGGGCTGCTCACCTGCAAGCGGTGAATCGAAACGTTCTGCACCCCGGTGCGCGGGTTGCGGGTAATCAGCAGGCCAGCGGTGATGTAAGGGCCGCTGTCGTACTCGTTGTGCGTGGGAATTGGTAGCAGTTTGTTCAGGTCGATCTCGCGATGCACCACTTGCTGACAAGCTGCATCGCTGACTTCCCGCCACGGCAGCGGATTGAGGCTGGCCGCCTCGAAACGCGCCAACACTTCAGCGGACTCCACGCCCATCGCCTCGGCCATCCACTGCCGGTCGGACAGCAGGCCGGAAACCACCGCAATCGAGTGGCCGCCAGGCTGGGGAAACAGTGAAGCGCTCTTGCCGTCCAGACGATTAGCAATCGCTGCAACGCCGAAACGCAGGTCCACGCCGGGACGTATCATTGCCAAACGCTGCTGGCGCTGCAAATGGTCGAGCCAGCCACGCAGGCTGGCGCCTGCTGGCAAGTCCCCGGCCATGTCGGCTTCGGGGGTGGAAAGGGTCACAGGCTGCATGGCCTTACCTCGTCATTATTGTTTTGGTGGCATGCCCGGTCACCCGGCGGCGGGTTAAAGAACGGCTGATAGAAGTCCTTGAGCAACAAGGTGGCGATGCCCATGGTTAGCGCGGCCATGGTGCCGAACAGCGCCCCGGCCAGTCCTGCAACGGCGATCCCGGCCATCCATTCGTGCATGTGCCCGAAAAATTGCGCAAAGGCCTGCAACGATGGAATCACCGCCGGGAATTCCTTGCCTCCGGAGGTGAAGTTTTTCGCGCTTTGTGTAGAGCGTCGAACCCAGAAACTGATCAACGCCAAGACCACCCTGTAGGCGGCCACGATGGTTAATACCAGCCAGCTAGAAGCCATAAGTGGAACTCCGATTTTTATATTTATTGGACGGATTTCGGTGCAGCCGATCTCACCCTACGAGCCCCGCAACGGGTTTTCTATTAACGAATATTGATGCGCCCTATCAGTTTCAGTGAAGGGGCGGCAGGCCCTGCTCCATAGGGAGGCACGCCGTTGCCGACATGCTCCCGGGCCTGCTCGCCGGTACGCATTTACTCGCCGGTGAACACTGCCGGACGCTTGCTGTGAAACGCTTCGACGCCTTCCTTGAAGTCCTTGGAGCTGCGCAGGCGGCTGTAGCAGTGACCTTCCATTTCGATCGCGACGGTCAGCGGCGCATCTTCGTTGTCGTTGATCAGTTTTTTCGCCGTGCGCTGAGCCAGCGGCGAGAAGCGCCGCAGTTCATCAGCCAGCGCATCGACGGTGTTTTCCAGTTCGGTATCTGGCACGACCTCGGTAGCAATACCCCAGGCATAGGCCTGGTCGCCCGTAATGCGCTTGGCGCGCATCACCATGTGTTTGGTGCGGGTGATGCCGATGATTTTCTGCAGGCGTGCGGAGCCTCCCGAGCCTGGGATCTGACCCAGGTTCTGCTCCGGCAAGGCGTAGCGCGTGGTTTGCGAAGCAACGCGGAAATCGCAGGCCAGGGACAATTCAAAACCGACGCCGAAGGTGTAACCACGGTTGGCGACGATTACCGGTTTTTCGCAACGTGCCGGTGCCGCAACGTTCCAGGCCAGCTTCGAAACGTGCTCCGGCGAAGCTTCAAGGAAACCCTTGATGTCGCCACCGCTGGAGAAGTGTTCACCCACCGAGCGCAGCACGATGACGCGCACATCTTTGTGTGCATCGAGGGCTTCGAAGACCAGGCGCAGTTGATCGCGCTGCCCCATGGAAATGACGTTCAACGGCGCCCGGTTGAGGATGATGTCAGCGCGCTCGCGGGACACATCGACTTCAACCTGGAAGCCATCGAACTGAGTGTCGAGAAATTGCTGGATCGCTTGTTGTTGCATTGGAGTGTCCTCTGGATGATTAGCTGATGGCCTTCAAGGCCTGTTCCTGAAATTGGGCCAGCAGCACGCGCCGCAGCACCTTGCCAACTGGAGATTTGGGAATCTGATCGATGAACTGGTAACGCCGTGGCCGCTTGAATTTGGCCAGGCCCGAAGCGATGCAATGAGCATCGAGGTCGCATTCCGACACCTCGGCGCGCAGCTTGATAAACGCTGCAATGATCTTGCCCCACTGCTCGTCAGGCAGACCGACCACCACCACTTCTTCCACTGCCGGGTGCAGAGAGAGCATGTTTTCGATTTCCGCCGGGCTGACGTTTTCGCCGCCGGTGATGATCAAGTCATCGACACGCCCCGTGACGAACAGATCGCCTTCCATATCGAAGTAGCCGATGTCACCGGTGAAATACCATCCGTCACGCAACGCCTTGGCGTTCGCCTCAGGGCGGTTCAGGTAGCCTTCGAACGCCTCGTCACTCGCCAGGTCGGCGATGATCTGGCCCTCCTCCAATGGGTTGGCCTGCACGTCCACCGTTTCAGCATCGATCGGTACCACGCGCACGCGCTGGTTCATTGCACTGCGCCCTGAGGAGCCGGGTTTGCGACTGGCCTGCTGGTCGATGGTGAAGGTGTAGATTTCCGAGCTGCCGTAATGGTTGACGAACAACTGCGGCTGGAACGCCTGCTCGACGCGACGCATCAAGCCGTCGCTCATCGGCGCGCCGGCAAAGCCGATTTTCTCCACACTGGCTACTCGCTCGCGGGCGAAGGCCGGGTGCTCGATGAGCATGTGGTAGAGCGTCGGTACGAGGTACAGGTTGCTGACCTTTTCCCGCTCGATGGCCTGCAGCGTGGCTTCCACGTCGAACTTCGGCACACAGACGAAATGCCCGTCGATCAGCGCCATGGACAGCAACGAACGCACGCCCATGGTGTGGTAAAGCGGCATGACACCCAGCGTGCACTCGCTCTGGCGGTAGAGGTTTTGCGCTACGTGGGCCACCGCCGCGGCGCGTTCACTACGGTGCCGACGGGGCACGCCCTTGGGCTTGCTGGTGGTTCCGGAGGTGTACAGCAGCAGTGAAAAGTCTTCGGCGTCGGCCTGCAAAATGATGTCGGAGGGGGTCTGCGAACACAGCTCCTCGAAACTCAGGTCGGTGTCGGCGGCACGGATACCGGCGGCGATCCGTGGCAGCCTGGTGGCGGCGCTGCAACCGGCCACCGCGGCCACGGTCGCGTCGTCGTAAGCCAGTGCGCGGATTTGCGCATCTTCGATGCAGTAGCCCAGTTCATCGGCAGTCGAACGCCAGTTCAACGGGGTCATGACCACGCCCGCAAACTGACAGGCCCAATGCAGGGTCGCCATCTGCCAGCGGTTCTGCATCGCTACCAGCAGTCGGTCACCCCGTTGCAGCCCAAGGCGTTGCAAGCCCCGCGCTGCGCTCTGGATATCGACGAACCAGTCTTCATAGGTTTTCTTCAACGCACCGTCACTGACCGCCACGGCGTGCGGTCGGCGTTCAACGGCAGCGAGAAAACTGCGTCCGAGATCGAACATTATTGTTATACCCCTTTGTTCGTTTGGCGCTGGGCAGCGACTTCGAGCACGGCCTGGACGATGCCGGTGTAGCCCGTGCAGCGACATAGATGCCCCGAAAGCATGTCGCGTACCTGGGTCTCGTCCGGGTTGGGTACCCGTTCGAGGAAATCCACGCAGGACATGAGAATGCCCGCAGTGCAAAAGCCGCACTGCAAGGCGTGATGACGGCGAAAGGCTTGTTGCAGGTCGCTCAGTGTGTCGTCGTCGGCCAGGGACTCGACGGTCTCGATACGCCGCTCGTGCCCCTGTACCGCGAGCATCAGGCAGGAACGCATGGCGACCCCGTCCACCAGCACCGTGCAGGCGCCGCAGACACCGTGTTCGCAACCGACATGGACGCCGGTGGCACCGAGGTCGTGGCGCAGGAAGTCGCAGAGTTGGGTCCGCGGTTCGGCCAGCGCTTCGCGGGAGCGGCCATTGAGTTCCAGGCGAATCGGAAAGGTTTGGTCGGCAGTTACACGCATGTTCAGACTCCTTCGATCAGCTGATGACCCAGCTCGCGAACCAGTTGGCGGCGATAGGCGGCGCTGGCGTGCACGTCGTCTTGTGCATCGAGCGACCAGGCGGTTTGATTGAGCGCGTCAGGCAGCGCCGCACCCCGTGGCAGGCTGCGACGTTGCGGACGGTCGGCGACCCCGCCGATGCCGAGTTCGACCTGGTCCGTGCCGATGGCCGCGGCCAGGGAGACAATTGCAAAGTCGCCGTGGCGCATGGCGATTTCACGGAAGCGATAGGTGATGCCTTCGCGCTTGAGCGGAAAACGCACCTCGACGACCAGCTCATCCGCACGCTTGTCAGTGGTGAGAATGCCTTGGAAGAAGTCGGCGGCCTTGACGATGCGCTTGCCTTTTTTGGACTCAAGAACGATCTCGCCGCCCAGTGTCACCAGGCACAGCGGCAACTCGGCGCTCGGGTCGGCGTGAGCCACCGAACCGCAGACCGTACCGCGATTACGCGTCTGGAAGTGGCCGATCCAGGGCATCGCCAGTGCCAATAAAGGCACCTCGTCCATCAGGGTCGAACGCGCCAGCAACTGCGCCTGTCGCACCCCGGCACCTACCGCCAGGCAATCCTTGCGCAGCTCGATATAGGCCAGCTCGGCCACATGATTGATATCGATCAGCAACTTGGGTTGAGCCAGGCGCATGTTCAGCACCGCCATCAGCGATTGGCCACCGGCGATGATGCGAGCTTCCTGGCCGTACTCGGCGAGCAGCTCAACCACCTGACGCCGGGTGTCAGCCCGAACGTAATCGAAAGCAGCCGGTTTCATTGCGCACCTCCCTTGCCAAACAACGCGCCAAGCGAGGCCCGCAGTCGCGCCCACCAGCCGGTGGAGATGGCTTGGCCGCTGACCCGTTGCGACAGGCGAGTAAAGATTTGTCCGATGATCACTTTCGAGGCACCTTGCAACATTCGGCCGCCGACCGCGGCGACTTTGCCGCTGACCGCCACCTGGTATTGGTATTCCAGACGTGTGTGGCCATTTTCCAGTTCGACGAAACGCACCTTGGCCTGACCCTGGGCCGAACCCATCGAGCTGCTGCCGGAACCGGACAGACGCAATGAATGCGGCGGGTCCAGATCACTCAGGGCAACCTTGGCCTCGAAGCGCGCACGGATCATGCCGACGCCGACGGTGACGTCTGCGCGGTAGCGGTTTTCACCTTCAAGCACGAGGTCGTGGCAACCGGGAATGATCGCCGCCAGCGTCTGCGGGTCGAGCAAGGTATCGAAGACCTGTTGCGGCGAAGCTGGAATCACCACCGAATCGTTGGCCCGCAGTGCCGGCCCACCAGCCTCTGCGGCGTCCAGGGTTTCATCGGGCACCATGCCGGCGGGCCGCGGCGGCTCGTCGATGCCGATGAGCGTGCGAACTTTCGATGGCGTCAATGGCAAACGGATGTCCGAGCGACCGAGGGCGTCGGCCACCGCGTTGGCGATGCATACCGGCGTGCTCATATTGTTGCCCTCGCCTACACCCTTGGCGCCCAGTGGGGTGAATGGCGATGGCGTTTCCATGTGCAGGATCACCGGTTCGATCACTTCCGGTGCGGTTGGCACCAGATAATCGGCGAAGGTCCCGGAGAGGAAGCTGCCGTCCTCGCCATAGGCGAACTCTTCCATCAGCGCCGCGCCGAGGCCTTGGGTGAAGCCGCCACGAATCTGGCCATCGACCAATGCGGGGTTGAGCAGGCGGCCGGCGTCATGGCAGGTGACATAGCGATCGATGTGGATCTCGCCGGTCATGCGGTCGATTTCCAGACCACAGATATCGAACACAAAGCCGTAGCACAGCGAGCTGTTGACCTGATCCTGATCGTCCGGTGCTACCAGTTGCGGCGGACTCCAGAACGCGGTTTCGCGCAGGCCGCCACTTTCGCCTTCCGGCAGCAAGCCCGGCGACCAGTGAGTCGCACCAGCAATCCGATGGAATGGCGCCACCGCCCCGCCATTGACCACAAAAATCTTGCCGCCAGCGAAACGAATATCTTCGGGGCTGGCCTGCAATTGCTCGGCGGCAATCGCGGCGAGGCGATCGCGGATCTTCAGCGCGGCCTTATAGACGGCACCGGCCACAGCGCCGGCGAAACGGCTGGAATAGTTGCCCGAGGCAATCGACCAAGCGTCCTTCTGAGTATCCAGCTCGACGTTGACCACGATGGATTCCAATGCAACCCCAAGCACTTCGGCGACGACCTGAGCGACGGTGGTTTGATGGCCCTGCCCTTGCGGTGCCGAGGACACATGCACACTGACGTCACCCAACGGGCCGACGTTGATGGTTGCGGTGGCGACAGCGCCGTTTTTCGGACCGGCCTTGCGCCGCTCTTCGGGTGTCATCGCGGTGGTGATGTAACCCATGTTGGAAATCGAGGGTTCAATGACGGCGGCATAGCCAATGCCATAGATTCGACCTTCGGCCCGCGCCTGATCACGACGTTTGAGCAACTCGTCGAGTCCACCGTCAGCCGCCGCCAAGGCAATGCCAGCTTGGTAGTTGCCGGAATCGAGCAACGCACCGGCGGCCGCGCGATATGGGAAGGCATCGGCCGGCACCAGGTTGCGGCGGATCACGTCCAACGGATCAAGCTTCAACTGCACGGCGATATGTTGCAGCAGCCGCTTCAGGGCGAAATATACCTGCGGGCCACCGAAACCACGGTTCAGGCCGGAAGGGGTTTTGTTGGTCAGCACCACGCGGTTGCGCACTTGCAGATTGCGGATCGCATAGGCACCCGTCAGGTTGCCGTGCATGCGGTAGAAAGTCGCCGGTTCAGGCGCTCTAAGGTAGGCACCACAATCGTCGATCTGGTCATAACGCAAAGCGGTGATGCGCCCGTCTGCTTCTACCGCCGCTTCAATTTCGGTCACCCGATTGGTCGCCGAAGAAGCCCCCTGAAGATGTTCCAGACGGTCCTCGACCCACTTCACCGGTGCGCCGACCTTGCGTGACGCCAGCCCCATCATCACCACGTAAGGGAAAACCCCTTGCTTGATGCCAAAGCTGCCACCGGAATCTTTCGGTGTGCGCAAACGCAAGCGGTTGCCAGGCACATTCAGAGCCCGGGCCATGACCGTGTGTAATGCATAGGGGCCCTGGAAATTGGCCAGCACGTCATAAATGCCGGTGGCGCGCTCGTACTGAGCCAACACCACATAGCATTCAATGGGTGTGCAGGAACTGCGCGGAAACTTCACTTTGAGCGAGACCTTGTGCGGCGCCTGCTCGAAGGCCTGCTCCGGCTCGCCATAACGAAAGCGTCGTTCGTTGACCACGTTGCTGCCGACGGCTTCGTGCAGGATAGGCGCCTGTTCGGCGGTGGCCCGTTCTGGATCGATGATCGGGGGCAGCGGCTCGTATTCAACGCGCACACCTTCGATGGCGTCTTCGGCCAGATAGCGGCTCTCGGCGATCACCACGGCCACCGGCTCTCCAACGTAGCGCACTTTGTCGACGGCGACGCACCAGTGCTCCATCGGCTGACGTACACCCACCGGAAATGGCAGCGCCCAGCGTTTGACGTCTTCGCCGACCAGCACGCCGTGCACGCCTTTCATCAGCAGCGCACTGGAAAAGTCCACCGAGGTGATCCGCGCATGAGCGTGGGGTGAACGGATGATCGCCGCATGGAGCGTCCCCGGCGGGATCGCAGCGTCATCGGCATAGCAGCCGAGACCGCGCAACAATGCGGCGTCCTCGACACGGGCCTGACGGGCGCCGATGTGGCCGGTCTGATTTTCGGTAGCAGGTTGGAAACTAGTCATTTTTTCGCGGCTCTTGTTGTTATGCAGCGCGATAGCGTTAGAGCCGAGTGTGTGAGAAAGGCGCAGGGAGCGCCTTGCCTGGGGAGAGGGAGTTCTGCGTTGGAGTCTGACAATTTGCCTTAGCGTCTGATTTACAGGACTGGGACCCGACAGAATGGCCGCTCAGGGAAGGGACGCGGGATGGCTCAGGAACGCTTCGATTTCTGCGTAGGGCATTGGTTTGGCAAAGTAATACCCCTGAAAAATATCGCAGCGACTGCCCTTCAGGAAATCCACCTGAGACGCCGTTTCCACGCCTTCGGCGACCACCGTCAGGCTGAGGTGATGGGCCATGGAAATAATGCCTTGGGTGATCGCGGCATCGTGATTATCGGTGGTGATTTCCTGGATGAACGAGCGGTCAATCTTGATCTTGTCGATGGGCAAACGCTTGAGGTAGCTGAGGCTGGAAAAACCGGTGCCGAAATCATCAAGCGCAATGCGCACCCCCAACATCTTGAACCGGTGCAAGGTTTCAATTGCCTGTTCAGCGTTATGCAACAGAAGCGACTCGGTGATCTCCAGCTCCAACTGCTCACCACTGAGACCATGTTTCTCCAGGGTGGCCTGGACACACTGGACGAAATTGCCACGCTGAAAATGCATCGGCGAAATATTCACCGCCATCGAGATGCCGGTGATGCCCTGCTCGCCTAACTGACGCAGCTGCGCGCAGGCCGTATCGAGTACCCAAAGGCTCAGCGGGATAATCTGACCACTGTCCTCTGCCACCGGTACAAACACCGCTGGCGAGATAAATCCTTTTTCGGGATGCTCCCAGCGCAGCAACGCTTCGATCCCGACCACCTGTAACGTTCGCGCGTCTATCTGCGGTTGATAATGCAACTTGAACGACTGGGTTTCGATTGCCTTCTGCAGGTCATTGCGCAGGCTCGCGTGCTCGCAAACACGCTGATTGAGATCGCTGGTGTACCACTGAAAATTGTTGCGCCCTTGCTGCTTGGCTTTGTACATGGCCATGTCAGCCTGCTGGATCAGCTGCATCGGCTGCTCGATGTGACCATCGCTCAGGGGGATGCCGACACTTGCACTTACGTGCAGGTCAATGCCCTGGATGCAGTAGGGTCTGGCAATGCTGGCCATCAATCGCTCCGTCACCGGAACGACGTCTTCATCACGAAGCAGGTCCGGCAGCAGAACGACAAATTCGTCACCGCCCATGCGCACGATGGTGTCACCGGGACGAACCTGCTGGGTCATACGCTGCGCCACCTCAATCAGCACCTGATCGCCGAAGTAGTGTCCGATCGAATCGTTGATGGATTTGAATCCATCCAGATCAATGCAAATCACCGCCAGACGACGCTTACGCCGACGACTGATGTGACAATCCAGTATAAGCCGGTCTTCAAGAGAGACACGGTTAAGCAAACCGGTCAGCCGATCATGGCAGGCATTGAAGCTCAACTGGCGCTCGTAGTGCTTCTGCTCGCTGATGTCCCTGGCAACTCCGAATACCCCGACGATCTCGCCATTGACCATGATCGGCAGGTTGGAAATGTCCATGGTCAACAGCTTGTCGCTCACGTCGCGAACCCGTGCCTCGAAGCGCTGGGGCTCTCCGGTGCTGGCTGCAGAGAAATGCCGACTGACCCGTTGCAGGTCTTCTTCGACCACCAGATTGGCAAAGTGATGACCGATGAAGTCGGTTGCGGTAAGCGGCTTGAGCTTCAGGCCCGCTGGATTCACACTCTGGATGTTGCCGGCCAGATCGAGGGCGAACACCGGGTTTGGGTTATAGGTGAACAAAGAACGAAAACGTTGTTCGCTTTCCTCCAGACGTTGGCCGTCACGTTCATGGCGGATCGCAATGGCTGCCAGTTGGGCCGCGCAGGCCAGTCGCTGAATCTGCGCCTCGTCCGGCGCATGGGCGCGGTTCTGGTACAGGGCAAATGTACCCAACACGCATCCTTGATGGGAGAGCAAAGGCACCGACCAGCAGGAACGCAGGTTATGCCCCAGCGCCAGGCCGCGAAAACGCTCCCAGCTTGGGTCCCGGGCGATGTCTTCGGTGACCACCAGCTCGCGACGGAACGCTGCGGTGCCGCAGGTTCCTTCCTGTGGACCAATGGCCATTCCATGAATGAAATCTCGTGCGGCGGGTATTCATGGTGGTTCCTGAGGACTGCCGAGACCATCGATCTTCAAAGAGTCTGAAAAAGTGGCCGGCCGGGCACAATCCGCTCGCACTCCGGTCGCGCACTTTATAAAGCACCGACCTAGCCACAAAAAAGGCTCAGATCCACCATAAGAAACCGTATCAGATTGCTCCCATTCGGCCGGCTTCGCTGTCCTCAAGTCGCGGCAAAATTTCTCGGCCAACTTCTTCCACCACCTGAGCGGCATCGCGTTCGCCGTACTTGAAATTCAAAACCACATGGTTGACACCGGCCGCACTGAGTCCTTCGAGAAACTGCAGGATCACATTGCACCCGGCGCGCAATATCAAGTGAATTGGGCTCGGTGAATGGTCGGGATGTTCGGCCATTTCGATGTAAAGCGACTGCACGAAAGGCTTGAACACACCCGGTGCATAAGCTGTTACCGCTGCCTGCCAGCGTGCGACCATTTCCGCCTGCAATTGAAGACCGCGTGGGTAAGTGATCCAGCCATCGGAATTACGCGCAATCCCCATCGGCTGACCGCTGTCTCGGTCACCAGCGTCGGCAGGTGACTGGCGGGCTTGGGTATCTCACACCGAACATTTCGCCGTAAGGGGATTGCAGGAACTCCACGGCCCGGTCCCCCAATTCCACGACCAACACCAGGCGGCCACCGGACAGGCAATACACTGAGGCCGAAGCCTTGGCCGTGGGCAGCGGGTGGCGCAAGGTGAGTATGGAAGGGCCGCGTGGGATCTACTCTGCTGGTATTGATCCACTTACGGCATTAGGTATTGAGGCATGGTTGGCTGACGAGTGCAGGCGTGACGTAAAACTGCAGATCCAAGCCGAACGATAGCGACTTCGCGCCCCTAAGCCTGCTCGCCGACGTCAGCTGCACACGAAACCTGCTCAATTAATGACCAGCACATTGCAAGCCCTGTATTCCGCAGTGCCTGGGTCATTATCCACAGATATACCCACGCCCTTTGTGGATAGCTTTGACGCCTATACGCGCACTCCTAAGAAAAGCAGAGGCACTCTGCGGCCTGCGCAGCTCCCAATGGCTATTCGATCCTGGTATCTCCAAGAAGACTACCTCTACGCGGGAAGGCTCCGTCGGCCTGACGAGTACAAACCGATGGGTACCCTGTCGATGGCTTGTAAGAGAAGAGCACCTTAGATACTGAAAGCACCAAGAAAGGGCGACAACGTCGTCCTAAAAAACGTGCTAGAGAGCGCCAAAGCTGGCTTCAGCTCTACACGGAAACAATGAGGATTCCACCGAAAGCCAGACGATTTGTGGGAGTAAAACCGATAGAAAATAAAAAGGGGTCGCGAAATAAAATCTCGCAACCCCTTGAATTATATGGTCGGGACGGAGTGATTCGAACACTCGACCCCTAGCACCCCATCTCCTTTTTCATACTTCTTGAAAGCTTCCACAATTTTACTCTGGAATTTTCTAAGCTAGTATTTACTTGAGCTCCAGCGGTGTTCTGCTCTAAGTGAGTCCAGTAACGTCCATCAAGAGCCGACGGTTTTGTGGGGGTAAAAGTAGGGGGAGCCCGTTTTATGGCCAAAATCACCATCAAAGAACTTGAGTCACTGACCGCCAACGATGCCGGCAGAATCCTCAGGGAGGATGGCAATCTCGCCGGTCGAATCTCAGTCCGCAAGGACGGTGTGTCGGTCAGCTTTTTCTATCGGTATCGCTGGGGCGACCAGAACAAAGAGTACGCCTGCGGAACCTGGCCGCGCAAATCCCTGACAGACATCCGCAAGGCGCGTAATCAGGCCAGGGCGCTCATTGATGAGCAGATCCTTTACATGAGGGATATTTGGAACACCCCCAGAATTGGCTTCCAGCACGCTTTCCCTTGCGAGCCGTCCGACGAACCATAGATGCACCACATATGGGGCAGGCATTCGATGCTGGCGAACGCGCAGGGCCAGTTGCAGATGAGTGTGTTGGGGTCAGCGGCGCCAGGCTTCGAGCAGGTTGAACTGGAGCTCTTTTGGGAACCTCGATGGTGACGACTGCAGGTGTGGGCACATTGATTCCCAAGACCGCGCAATCCTCTTGGGCCTTTGCACGCTCGGCAAGTGCCTGCAAGAGAGATTGATCGGGCGCAGAATTAGCGGATAGGCATCGTGGCGCCGCAGTTTGTAAAGCAGCCAGGCCCGAACGAAGTTTTTTCTGCAAATCAATCTGTCTAGCCGCTGATGCAGAGCGCGCTGCGTTCTCGGCTTGGATATCAGATGGATCTGGCGAGGGGTTGTAACGGAACTTAGCCTCGTGACTTTGGCGCCATGCGAGCATTTTTCCAGTCAATGCCTCACCAAACCCCGGCACCGCACGAACCGCGGATGCCGTTATGTCAGCAGCAGTTTCAATACCAAAGGAGGTCAACGTAGCAGTCTTCGCAGGCCCGATACCCGGTATTGTTGCCCGTCCTATCAGGAACCGATCCAAGAAGTCTATTCGCTGACGCGCCTCTCGTGTCGACTTCAGTTTTATCAGTACCTGCGCGAGATCCCCCTCAACCTGCCGATATCGGGTCACACAGTCTTCCAAGTCGGCACGTAGAACAAAAATCTCCTTCAGGCCAATGCGCTGCAAATGTGCCATCGATAGCAAACGCACCCGACTATCAGCATCCACGTAAGCCCTGCGAAACGGCGCTGGATCTACCTTGGCCTTAGTGAGCAATGCTACCAAACCGTAAACGCCCAGGCCTCCCCAAAGGAGTCCTAACTGCGGCACGTTGAAAAAGCCGATGATTGCCGCCAATAGTGCCAGGACACCGTAGATAGCTTTCTCTGGACCGTTGCTCTTTGCCTGAGTAACTGCCGCACTGGGCGGGCCTACATTTCCGCTCCAGGTAGGCAGAGCTTCTTCCGGCCGAGGAATCCGCACCGCGCGGATAGCCGCCCATACAGCTTCAAGATCGAAGGGCCCTGCCGTAAGAACATTCCCCACGACAAGCCCCAATGGGAACATTTCGAAACCAGACTGACTTGCTAGCCGACACCAAAGACAACTTCCTGCTGCACTAGGAAAGTAGTGAGTCGGGACATTTACACATTGACGCAAGCCAGCTTCGAGACCTTGAAGCAAACTCACCCACGCAGCCGGATCCGGACGGGAAGTAGCAGCAAGACCGAACGCCGACTCAAATGCAGCGGCAACCGACGACGGGAAATCCGCCAAAAGCACCGAGCCGGGCGGTGGTGTGGTACGTGTTTCGTCGCGTCGGACAATTGAAAAGGCAAAGCGGTGCTGTGCAATCGACTGACCCAGGCTAAGATCCGCACCACTAAAACGGCCGGAATAGGGATGCTTGCCCATGACTAGCAATTGGAAGATGGCAACTGCGAGTCCAAAGTTGTCATGCGCCTGAGTACGCTTGACGCTACTAAAGCTGACACCATGGAGCTCTGGGGGCGTAAAGTCCTCCATGCCAACAACACAGGGATAGGACTGCCCATTCAAACTAAACTGAAAACTATCGGCATCAATCAGTGCGACAGTGGCGTCCTGCGCTACCAGAACCCCGGAATGGTTGAGATCCCCAATAATACAGCCAGCTTGATGCACCGTTGCGACGGCACGCGCGACGTTTTGCGCCACGCGTACTAGGAACCGATAGTCAGCTTTGGGAAATTGGATTTTGCGTGACTTCGGGCTGTACAGCTCATGGAGCGGCCTATACCCCGCAACCAGTCGCATAGAAAAACCAGCGAAGTTGCCCGAGGAATCAGTAACCACCTCAGATGGGAAAGCCACAAGAGTGGTCGCGTCCGCCAACCGCCCTTCTACCATCGCCCTAACCTTACTTTCGCGGGAGCGCCGAAGCTCAGCCTTGTAGATTTTCACTGCACGATCGGTACGTCCCACCAGCGCGTACACATCCCCCTCGCCTCCTTTGCCAAGGCGCTTATCGAGTTGCTCATTCTTACCGGCGATACGTACCGGTGGAGAGTTCATCGACATGAAACGAGGATGAGAGTCTTGTCGTCATCCGTTCGCTCGCAGAGCGCAGGACTGTTCAGGTATCGCGCAAGTGCGCCTGACAATTCAACCAAGCGTCCCTCCCCTGCTACTTGGTCGACCGGATTAATCATCGGATCAAAGAACCGAGCAAAGGGCTGCTGTGTTGCTTGCTCCAAAGCGACTGACTCCAATCCATCCGAAAATAAAGCGAAGGCGTCATACTCAAGATCCAAATTGAAGGTACGCAGCCGAACCTCAGGGTCATCCGTAACGAAATAGGTCGTCGAAGCAAACTCTCCGTTTTCTGGCCAGCACAAGGCCTCCCATACACCAGCCTTACGAGCGACAAGCGCACTGTCGCCAATCTGCAAAGCCAAGACACGCCCTTTGAAAACCACCAGCATCACCAGCGTCGCAGCGAATTGTCGCCGAGTCAGACCACGCCGCGCGGCTGCCTCGGATAGACGGTCTCGCACCAGATCAATCCAACACAGGATCAGCTCATTATCCGGCAAGCTGTCATTACGTTCGAACCATGATCGGAAGTTAGCTATCAGGCTGCGGCAAACCAAGGACGCGCCTTGCCCGCCGTAACTTGCGCTGCCCGCTCCGTCGGAGACTACCGCACAGAACGTATGCGAGTTGATCCGAGTAACGCAGTAGGCATCCTGCTTTCGCGTCCCAATGCGCTGATGGGACGTGCCGATACACGACGCAGCCGCCCAACGCCAGCGAGGATTATCCAGCAATGGCCCAACCCTCTGGACCAGTCGGATTGGCAAGTGGAACGGCATCCCCTGGATTGGACTGCGATACAGCGCTTAGCGAGCTGGAAAGCCAAGCAAAGAGCTCGCGAAACGCCAATCCCTTCAGCTTCAATGGCTGACGTGTACCCAACTGCGAGAGAGACGACATATCCGCACCGTCAACACCAACGGAGTAGAACATGAATTCTTTACGCTCTTCCCCTTCATGGACGCGTCGACGCGCCTCCTGCCAATCATCAGTCGGAGCACCATCGGTAATAAGAAATACCCAAGGGCGGTAGTACTTGACGCCATTGGAGCGGTAACGATCCTTGCGTTCGCGCAACAGATCCAGTGCCCGCACAACAGCCTCCCCCATTGGCGTTACACCACTTGCTTCCAACACCTCGGGGAAAAATCCGTCGACTGTCGTGAACTCGGTACGAACGTTGACGGGACCAAAGGTCACCACTGCCAACTCCACACGTTTCGCCGCCATCGCATCAGCGTACAAGTCATCTTTGAATGACTGCAAAGCATCGTTCAGCATCTGGATTGGCGCCCCATTCATAGATCCAGATGTGTCCAACAGAAGTATGCAAGGGCACCGTTGCTCGGGATTTTCAGCAAACTCCGCGTCTGCAAACGGCTGCTGCTCGAAATCGCTCATCTTGTCCCTTTATCCTTTTCCATGACGAGACTGTCGTGATAGCACGATACCAGCACGTACTAAAAAACGCACAAAATTGATCAGAACAGCGCCTATCTCATGTGAGCTGTCACGGATGCTGTCAGTGCATAATGGCTAATTACTAAGATGCATATAGGTTCGCTTCACTCGAACGGTGAGAACGCCGGACACATCAAACAGGGCTTGGCCAAGCTGAGGGCCCAAGACCCACACTAATCAAGCTGTCCCCGACGTCCCGCCTTCAACACCCTTTTTTGGACTCTATGCACATGCAGTCCGGAGCCAGCACGTGCTGTTCGGCGCGAAGGATGACCCCGTACGACACAATTCGTCAGATACAAATCCAAAACTATGTGCTCGCAGGTAAAATGGCATAATATGCCAATGGTCAAAAGAACCTGTTTGCCCAGAGCTGGAGCTAATTATGGCGACGCGAAACGTTGTGCTCACCCCTCATCAGGAACAGGTTATCCAGGACCTGGTGCAGTCCGGCCGTTATCAGAATGCCAGCGAAGTGATGCGAGAAGGTTTGCGCCTATTGGAACAGCGCGTCGCCGAAGACACTGCCAAAATTGAGGCCCTGCGTCAGGCGACCTCGATCGGCATCATGGATCTTGAGCACGGGCGCTTTACTCAGTTGAACGAAGGGGATCTGGAGCACTACCTCGAGGGCTTGAGCCTGGAGGCAACCCTCCCCGCGCGCGAGAAACACTGAGCATGCCGCCGTATCGGATTTCCAATGCGGCGCGCGCCGACATTGTCGACATCCTCAGGCTATCCCAGACGCAGTTCGGCGATCAAGCACGCCAGCGCTACCAGGCGCTAATCCTCTCGGCGCTGCAAGCGATTGCCGACACGCCTTATCGCATTGGCAGCTACGAACGCGATGAGCTGGCACCGGGCCTTCGCAGCTATCACCTCATCTATTCACGCCAGCAGGCCAAACACCCCCATGGCGCGGTCAAAAGCCCACGCCATGTCGTATTTTATCGTGTAGCAAGCGACGACGTGATCGAGGTCGTCCGACTCCTTCATGACGCCATGGACGTGCAACTGCACCTGCCCAACGACTGACCATTGATCTGGCCCAAAGGTCTACCAGATGTTGAATAGTAAAGCTGAGGCGCCCTATCTCTACATATCAATCTAATCAACACAGCACTGGAACTCGACTTCGCGAAATATTAGCGCACTATGTCCGCAGCCAAGCGGGATCCGCCCCCACAACTATAAACCTGCCGAAAAGTAGAATTAGCCTGCGTGGATAGGCTTCCGCCATCGAGCACAATAAACGTTCAATTTCCCGCCTCACCTCAGTATCTCTCTGAGGTTTCCGTAGACTTACCAGTTTCCCTGATCAACATACAGAGCTGAAAAACCGGGTTCAGGACAATGAGGTACTGATAGCAGCAATGCTGACCCAATAATCGCTATACCGGCTGACCGCCACCGGCAGGCTGCGCTCCAGCATCTCAAGGGAAATGGGCATATCGTCCAGCGGGAACAGGCCGTTGACGCGAATTTTCGCAGCCTTGTCGTCGAGCATGACCACACCGGGCAGATAAGGCCTGAACGCCTCCGCGACCCAACTCAACGGCTTGTCATTGACTTCAAGCCAACCGCTGGCCCAGGAGCCTTCGCCCGGTTGCAGCGATGCCTGTGACAGCACGCCATGGGCATCGAACAGCAGGGAATGGGCGCCGGGCACCGCCACGTTCTCGCCATTGGGTAAACGCAGGAGCACATCGCCTTGCAAGGTCAGCAGACGGATACCCGCCCCCTCTTCTCCTACCTGCAACCGCCCCGCCTGGCTATGCACGACCCCGACCGCCGTCGCGATCTCGAAGGACGAAACAGTGTTCTCGACGATGTCCAGCAGCAGCGTGCCCTTGCGCAAGACCAACGCCCGCTGCTGGTCGAAAAAGCGCGGCAATACGCGGCTGCGGGCGTTGAGTTCCAAGCGGCTGCCGTCGTCGAGCTGCCAGTGTCGCCGCTCGCCGGTACCGGTCGCCCACTCACCGGGCAGCCCCATGCCCGATTGCAACCAGCGTCCGAACAGCCCGGCGCCCAGGGCAACCCCGAGCACGCCGAGGCTATTGCCGATAAATCGCCTTCGACTGGAAGGCTGCTCCAGGGCACGTAGTAAAGGCGTGCTGGTACGCCCGCGCCAGGGAGAGGCTTGAACGGCCTCCAGCCCTTTGAGCAACTGATCGAACACCTGGGCATGGCGTGGTGATTGCCCACGCCACAGCTCCAGGGCGCGTTGCTGCTGGCTGTCAAACGCGCCGGACTGAATTCGCGCCATCCATTCAATCGCCTCTTCCAGCACCGGGTCGTCGCGCTCGTCCGTGCTCATTCGGCCAGCCCCCGGTAGCAGCAGCGCAACGCCTCTTTCATCAACTGATGAATGCGCGCCTGAGACAACCCCACACGTTCACTGATCTGCAGGTAGGTCAGGCCCTCCAGTTGACTGAGCACGAACACCGTCTTGGCTTGCCCCGAGAGGCCGTCGAGCAGGCGGTCGATGGCTTGCAGGCTTTCGATGAGCATCCACTGTTCATGGGGCGAAGGGTGGACCTGATCCGGCGCCTCCGCCAGTACCTGCAGGTAGGCGCGCTCCAGATCCTTGCGCCGCCAGGTCTCGTACATCAGACGCTGGGCAATGGTCGCCAGCAGCGCCCTGGGCGAACGAATCGCCGCTGGATCCGGCAGCAACCAGACCTGCAGAAAGGCCTCCGCCGCCAAGTCCTCGGCGCTATGACTGCAACCGGTATGGCGCGACAGGCGCCGGCACAACCAGCCGTAGTTCTGCTGGAACAATTGAGCAATCAGCGTGTTCTTGAAAGATGACGGGCTATCCATATGCATTCAGTCACTTGAGACACCCCACGCCAACGGAAAAGACGGTAGTGAGCTTGCCGGTTTGAAGGTTCTCGACGGTCAGTCGTTGTCCTGTGTGTTGGGCAGCCGTGCCGACCACCAGCCGCACCCGGCACCGCCGAGTACCAGGGCCGCTCCCAGCCACGGCAGCAGTTGAACGGAAAAATGATCCACCACACCGGCACCGAGGAACGCCCCCAGGGCCACGCCCAACTGGATTGCACTGGTGTTGAGGCTGATCTGCACGGCTGCGGTTTCGGGGTTGAGTTGCACCAGGTACTTCTGGATCGCGGGGCCCGGCGCCATGTTGAAAATGCACCAGGTCACCACCGCCACCAGCAGCGTCAGCAGGGAAAACGTCGCAAGGGGCAACAGGCTCATCGCCAGGGCATGCAACAGCAGAAACACCACGAACGTGCGTGGCCCTGGCCACCGATCCGCCGCGCGTCCGCCCAGCACCGCGCCCACGATGCCACCGATACCGTAGACCAGCAGCACCAGGCTGATCACGGTTTTCGACAGGCCCATGCTGCGCACCAGAAACGGCACGATGTAGGTGTAAAGCGTGAATTGCCCGGTCATTTGCAACAGCGCCGCCCCATGGGCGAGAAAGACCTTGGCCCGCACGAGCTCCGCCCATTGCCGGGACGGCGCTATGCCGGGTGCGCCGGGAATATCCGGCAACCACTGTGACACCAGCGGCACACTGAGCAACGCCACGCCCGCCAGCAGCAGGAACAGGCTGCGCCAACCCCAGTACTCGCCAATCAGCGTGCCCAGGGGCACCCCCAGCACCAGCGACGCCACGATGCCGGCGAACACCAGGCCCATGGCTTGCCCGCTGCGATTGGCCGGCACCAGCGCCACAGCGACGGTGATGGCGACCACCACGGTGACCGAGGCACTGGCCGCCACCAGCAGCCGGCTGAGCAGCAACAGCGTGAACGTCCCCGCTGCTGCCCCGGCCAGGTTGGCAACCACAAACACCAGCAGCGCCACCAGCAACAGGCGTCGCCTGCGCACCCTGGCGCTAAGGTAGATCAATACCGGACCAGCCAACGCATAGACCAGGGCATAGAGGCTCATCAACAAGCCGGCCTGCCCCTGGGTGACGCCAAACGTCTGGGCGAGTTGATCGAGAATCCCCGCCACCACCAGTTCAACGGTGCCGACCACAAACGCCAGGCCTGCCAGTAACCATACCCCGGGCGCCAGGCGGTTGCGCTCGTTTGCGGCTTCCAATGCCATACTCATGGCGGTGTTGCTCCCTTGCTTGATAAACCGGTGGCGGTGTAACGATAACGGCCCAGGCCCAACAGCAATACGGTAGCCATCGAGAAGGCCGCCAGCAGCACCTGACTCGATAAGCCGTAGCCGTCCGAGCGGTCATACATCACGCCCAGCACATAGGTGCCCAGGCTGATCGCGATGGCAAATGTAAACGGCTGCACCGAACCATAGATCACGCTGAAGTGGCGCAAGCCAAAATACCGTGTCAGAAAATACTGGGTAGTGCCGGTTTCACCGCCGGCACCAAGGCCGATCAGGAATACCGCGGCCCACAGCCAGCCCGGCTGGCTGGCCTGAATCAACACCAGCATGCCCAACACCGCCAACAATGCAAAAGGCAGCGCCACCCGGGGGCTGTTGTAGCGGTCCAGTGCAAGCCCCAGCAGCGGTTGCGACACGATCATGCCCAGCCACAACGCCGAAAGCACGTCTACGGCGTCTGAGCGTGCCAGACCCTTTTCCACCAGCAAGGGCACGCCATGGATGATCACCCCCGTGACCGCAAACACCCCCAGCAGCAAATTTGCCAGGATCAACCAGAACGTTATCCCCGCCCAGGCCTGGCGCGGTGTGCTGCCCTCGGTCGGGCGTCGACGGCTGGATGCAGACACCACCACAAGCTGCTCGCGAAACAGCCACCACAACAGGGGCAAGGCCACCAGCCCCTCAAACAGGCCGTAGATCAAATAAGTGGTACGCCACCCAAACGCCTCGATACAAAGGTTGCCGGCATACAACGCCAGCGGACCACCGACACCGAAACCCAGGCCCAGCAACCCATAGGCGGCGCCCCGTCGATGATTGAACCAACCGCCGAGAATTCGCGCATAGGGAATGTTGCCCGGCGCCAGCAAACCCATCAGCAAAAACAACAGATACAACTGCCAATCGGCCCGTACCCAGGCAGTGCAAGCCATGCACACCGCCAGCAGTGCCGTAAGCGGCAATACCAGCGCCCGCGCGCCCCAACGGTCCACAGCCCAGCCTTTGAAGGGGCTACTCAGCGCCACCGCCAAGCCCAGCCAGGTCACCAGCAATGCCACTTGGCTGCGGTCCCAGTGCAATTCGGCGCTGATGGGGTCGATAAACAACGAGAAGCTGCTGATCACCAACCCGGTGGGGCCAACGATGACGCCGATGACACAGGCCAGCAGCACCCCCAGCGTCACAGGTGTGAACTCAGAAGCGCGTGGCTCGACCAGCGGTTCGGCCCGGCTGATGGACGTATCACTCATGAGGCCGCCCTCAGGCGCTCGATCAACTCGCGCCGCAACTGAATATCGAGCGCACTCTCGGTCGTGGCCTCCAATTGGACAATATCGATGCCAGCCTGGTGAAACGCCAGGATGTCCAAGGCGACCTTGTCGATCGTCCCGACCCGCAGGCCGGCGAACGCACGCTCGACCACTTCGACCGCCCATTGCTGACGCCTTGCCGGGCTCAACTGCCCGAGTAGCTCGCGTTCGTTGTCCCGCGCCAACTGAGGTGAGGCGCTCAGTTCCGCAGCGGGGCGCGCCAATAACAAGCCCAGGGCTGCCTCCCGCCACTTTCGCGCGGTGTCCCGCGCCGCCTGTTCGGTCTCGCCGAGAATCACCTGGAAATGCTTCCAGAACTTCAAGGGGCGCCCATCGGCCAACGCCTGCAGTTTCACTTTCAGTTGATAGGTGGCCTCAGGGCTGCTGAAGCTGCCTGCGTAGATGTCGGCAAAGCGCACCGCCAGTTGCTGGGCACTGTCCGACGAGCCACCGATGGACAATGGCGGACGCGGCTGCTGCACCGCCGAAAAGCCGCTGCCGGCGTTCTCGAGCCGATAGAACTCGCCCGCATAATCGAAGGGCTCGGAACTGGCCAGGGTGCGGGTGAAGATCTCCAGGTATTCGTAGGCTCGCCGATAGCGTTGCTCCTTGTCGGCAAAATCACCGTCGCGGCGCACATCGGCGTCGCTGGAACCGATCACCACATGCACCGCCGCACGCCCCTGGGACAAACGGTCCAGGGTCGCCAGGGAGCGTGCTGCCACGGTGGGTTGAGTGACACCCGGACGGTGGGCCACGATCACCCGCAGCGTGTCGGTGGACGACAAGGCGTAACCGGCCACCAGCCAAGGGTCCGGCCACGCGCTGGCCACGGTCACCAAGGCACTGTCCAGACCATCGGCTTCCTCCAGCCGGGCTTTCTGCTGAATATCGAAGGGGCATACCGGGCGGCTGCGCAGGTCGGGCAGGAAACGCCCCGCCTGGCGTTCAAACACCGTGTCACCGGCGACGGCACAGGCGCGCACGCCGCCGCGCAATTCAATGGACATCGTGTTCACCTCCCCTAGAAGCTGTAGACCGCGTTCACGTAATAGAAAGCCCCGTTGAAGCTGATCTGCGAGGCATAGGTGTCGTAGTGGTTGAATCCCAGGTAAGCGCTTTCAGCGGGCAGTTTGTCGGGTTTGACGTCGAACACGTTGTTTGCACCCACGGCCAGCGACAGTTGGCGAGTCGCGGCGTAGCGCAACTCGATGTCGGTGAGGTACTTGGGGGAGTTCTCGAAATGGTTGAACTCGGTGGTGGAGTACGCGTTGGGCCCGGTGTAATAGTCCAGTTCAGAGATGGTTTTGCTGTAGCGCGTCTCACGTACGGTCAGGCCCCATTTATCGCGACTCCAATTGGCTTCCAGGGACACCTGGCTACGGGGCGTGGAACTGGTGATCCAGGCCTGTTGCTGATCGTTGAGCAGCGGCCGGCCGTCGCTGCCGATGTGGTTTTTCAGCAGCTTGGTGCGGTTGAAGTTGGCGCCCAGGCGCCAGTCGATCTGCCCCCAGCCGTCGAGCCGGGTCAGGTAGGTGGCCGTGATGTCGAGACCGTGGGTGCGGGTGTCGGCGCCATTGGTCATGTAGTGGGTGCTGACCGAGGCCAGGCCCGACGGCACCGAAATGCCGCCGGCACGTAGCGCGTCGATGGCTTGCTGGCCCGAGTAGGTGCCGCCGTCGACGATACGGTCACGCAGGGTGATCTGGTACGCGTCGATGGCGATATTCAAGTCGCTCAGCGGGTTGAGCACCAACCCCAGGTTGTAGTTGATCGACTTCTCGGGCTTGAGGTCCTCGGCCCCCAGCATCTTGGCCGCCGCCGAGTTGGCGGCGAGCAACCCGGTGGCAATCGTCGGCGAGACCCCAAGGCTGGTGTAGTTCTCCTGGGCCAGGGACGGCGCACGAAACCCGGAACTGACACTGGCCCGCAAGCCCACTTGGGGGTTGAAATCGTACCGGGTCGAGAGCTTGCCGTTGGTGGTACTGCCAAAGTCGCTGTAATGCTCGTAACGGGCCGCCGTTGCCACTTGCCATTGCTCGGTCAGGTGGGTGGAGAGGTCCAGGTAGCCGCCCAGCACGTCCCGCGTCCACTGTCCGGCGGTGGCGGGTGCCTGGCCGGGCAAGGCTTTGGAGCCGCCGTTGTAGTAGGAGTAGTAATCGCCGGCGCCAACCTTATACAGGTCGCGGCGCTGCTCCAGCCCCCAGGAAAAGTTCAGCGGCTTGGGCAGCAGCGCCACGTCGAAGGCACGGCGCAGGTCCAGGTTGTTGGTCCATTGGGTGACCTTGTATTCGGCCAGGTCGAACTTGCGCGGGGTGGTGCCGGTTTCGTTGTACAGCGCGAGGTTGACCGAGTGGTCCATTCCGATATCGGGCTTGTCGGCGCCGTAGGTGGAGCTCAGGTCCCAGTCCCAGTCACCGAACAGTTCCACGCCGCGCAGGCCGGCGGTGAGGGAATAGTAGTCCTCATCACTGGTGATGCGTGGCGTAAAGCCGTTGGGGTAAATGGTCGGCACCAGTGTGGGCAACTGGTAGATCTGCGCCGACGACACCGTGCGATGGGTGTAGGTCGCGAAGCTGTAGAAATCCAGCTGGTCGGTCAGCGCCGCCCCTGTGTTGAACGCCAGGGCCTGGCGATGCACGGCCGGGTCGCCAATGGAGGGGTTGCCGTAATGCCCGGTACGCTCGTCGATGCCGGCGCGGATCGTACTCTTTTGCTCGCGGAACTCGGCGCTGAGATTCAAATAGCCGGTCTCCCCTACCCGGTAGCCGTTGTTCACCGCCCCGCCCTGGGAAAAGCCGTCACCCGCGCCGTACTGGCCAACGTTGTAGGAGACCAGCCCGCCGTGGTCGGCCGAGCGCAGAATGATGTTGATCACCCCGGCAATGGCATCGGAGCCGTATTGGGCCGAGGAGCCGTCGCGCAGTACTTCGATGTGGTCGATGGCGGCCATGGGGATGGTATCCAGGTCGACCCCGGTGGAACCACTCTGCAAGCCGCCGCTGACGTTAATATTGGCCGTCTCGTGGCGACGCTTGCCATTGACCAGCACCAGTACATGGTTGGGGCTCAGGCCCCGCAGGGACTGCGCGTTGGTCAGCGCCGAAGCGTTGTAGGCCTGGGCCTGGCGCGACAACGAGGGCAATAACTTGATCAAGGCTTCGCGCACATTCTGGGTGCCGGTCTGGCGCAATTGCTCGTTGGAGACCACGTCAATCGGGCTCAGGCTGTCAGTGGCCTTGACGTCGTCCTGGCGAGTCCCGGTCACCACCACGGTGGCCAGGGTTCCCGCCGAGGTGGCGGGGGTTGAGGTGGTGGGCTGCGGCGCCTGGGAGGCCACCGTGTGCAAGGTCAATACGCCGGAGGCGTTGCGGCTGAAACCCAGGCCACTGCCGCGCAAGGCTTGCTCCAGGGCCTGGTCCATGCTCAACGAGCCTTTGATGGCAGGCCCCGACAACCCCTGCACCCGCGCCTGATCAAACGAGATCGGCGTGCGGCTCTGGCGGACGATGCTCAGCAGCACCTGAGACAAATCTCCCGCCGGAATATCAAAAGATAACACCTGAACCTTGCCCGCCGGCGCGGCAGGTTGGGCCCAGAGGGGCTCGGCCGCCATCAGGCAGGTAAAGCCCACAGCCCAGATCATGGGAGTACGGTGCAAACAGGATGGACGTTCAATGGACATCATCAACTTACCCTAAGGGAATCACGTACCTGTGAGTGCAAATGGCCCAGGGCTTTTTCAGCAGCGATCCAGACTGTTTATTCATAAGGTTATGCCCCACTTTTTTCCGCACGTCGTACACAGCGCCAGACGCTGACGGGGATGTCTGTCACATGCCCCTGGCGCGCCATGCGTTGTTCGGCGATGGCGCCCAGGCGGGCAAAGAACTCCTCGATTCGTTCCGGTGGCACCAACGGGCTGAAATAGGTGCCAAAGGTAGCGGCGTGAAAGCGCTGATATTCCTCGATGCTGTGGATCCGCAGCGCCGCCGAGCGACTGGCAATCGAACGCACCTGAAAATGGCGCTGCACCAGTGCTTCCAGCGCCACCCGTGGTCGGGTACGCGTGCCCATCGGCAGTACCGCCGCTTCGGCGAAATGCGCCTGCACGTGCCCCGGCGTGACCAGTTTCATCGCCAGCAGTGCCTCGGCTACCAACTCATCCTCACCGCCCAACCCTTGCTGCGAAACGGGGTGATGAGACGTGAAGAGAAACACGCCCTGTTCACCCAGATGCCGTGCCACCCACTGGAACAACCTGTCCTCATGGGGATACAACCAATGCAGGACAGCAGTCATGCTTATCAGGTCAAAACGCTGCTCCAGCGCGGGCAGGTCCAGCAGGTCGCCCTGCTGCAACACCACCTCGGCCGGGACATGGCGTAATTGCTCGCGCGCCAGGTCCAGGCGCAACTGCGAACGCTCGATGCCCCACACCTGCTCCAGGCTCGGCCAGCGCTCCACGGCCCCCTGCAGCAGCGAACCGATGCCGCAACCCAGGTCGAGCAAACGTCTGGGCTGGATCTGTGCACGCCCCAGGACCCAGTCCTGGTCACGCAACTGCAAGAGTTGGCTGGAGGTTTCATAACCGGCCAGGGTACGGGCTTGCTCAATGATCGTGCTCATGCTCGACGACTCCTGCGTGGATAAGGATTTCCCTGGTAATGGTCCATTCGCAGCCATGGCCCTGTTCGTCGGCCAGCAACGTCCAGCGGGCGTCACACCCCTTGGCATGGACCAGCGAAGACAGCAACTTGGTGCAATAGGTGCAAGCCGACTTCAAGGTGATTGGCACGCCGTTGGCTCGGGCACGCTCGCGGTAGTCCCAGATTCCGCAGTGGTGCACCTTGAACAGACTGGCGTCGGGGGCGACCTGGCGAATCTCGAAACGCGTGCCGTAGAGCGAAGCCTGTCGCCCCAGGCGTTCTGCCGCCGCAGCGGGTTCACCCTGGCCGGCAGGCTCCAGGGCGCGATACACCTGGCCGGTGGCGGCCGCCCAGGCATCCAGGTCGTAAAACTGCTTGCGCTGCACGATGAATTGTTCGATCAACGCCTGGGTGCGAAAAAACACCGCCTGCCACTCGGTACTGCCGGCGCCCAAGGCGGGCGGCAAGTCGCGGAAGATCCGCCCGGTGACGTCAACCCAGTCGGCGAGGTCCTGCGCCCGATGTTCCTGGATCAGGTAGGCCGTCATCGCGCTGTGGGCCTCAAACAGACGCTGACGCCACAGCGCACCTTGCTCGGCTGGCGTCAGGGGTGCCGCACTCATGGCTGCGCAACCTGATGCAGGAAGGGCAAGAGCTGCTCCAGTACCGCCTCGGGTGCTTCTTCGGCCAGCATATGGCTGGCCGCAATCGCCGCGCCCCGCACCTCCACGGCCCAGGAGCGCCACACCGTCAACGGGTGGCTGGCCGCTGCGTAGGGACGGTCCTGCCACAGCACCAGCACCGGGCAGCGCAACTGGTGACCGGCGTCGCGGTCGGCCTGGTCGGCGGCGGCATCGGCGCCGGCTGCCGCCCGGTAGTCTTCGCACATCGCGTGCAATACCTCGGGACGGGCAAAAGCCTGGTGGTAACTTTCCAGCGCCTGCGGATGATAAATATCGCGCCCCTGAGCCATGCGCTGTAACGTCCAGTCAAGGAAATAGCCGGGGTTGGCACCGATCAGCCGCTCCGGCAGATCAAACGGCTGGGCCAGGAAAAACCAGTGGTAAGCGTTCAGGGCAAAGGCCTTGTTGACCCCCGCCCAGACATCCAGGATCGGCACCACTGTCAGCGACACCAGAGCACTCACCACCTGCGGGTGTTCCAGCGCCAAGCGATACGCCACCCGTGCGCCACGGTCATGGCCCACTACCGCGAACCGCGAAAACCCCAGCTTCTGCATGACGTCCAGCTGGTCCAGGGCCAGTGCGCTCTTGTCATAAGCGCCCGGAGCGTTAGCATCCAGGGCGCGGGATTCGCCGTAGCCGCGCAGGTCTGCCAGCACCACCGTGTAGTCCTCGGCCAGGCGCGGGGCAACGCGGTGCCAGGCCAGGTGGTTTTGCGGGTAACCGTGCAACAGCAACAGTGGCGGGCCACTGCCCTTGACCGCCACCTGAATCCGCGCACCGCGGGTGGTCAGGGTCGAGTACTCGAAACCGGGAAGCAATGAATGACTCATGAAGGGCTCCTGCCTCATAAAATGATGCTGATGCGCCGCTGGGCACTGATGGTTTCGTGGTCCAGGCGAATGTCGCGCTTGAGAATCCGCAAGCCACGAGGGCTGTCGTGCAGCACATGGGTGGCCTCGCCGACGAAGTACCAGGTTTGCTGGTTGCGAAACTGGTGCACCACGAAGTTGCTTTTGATGGTCAACTGCTCGCCGTCCCGGGACTTAATCCGCACGTTGCTCACCAGCCGTCGGGTACGCGAAGGCGGCGTCTCCATCCAGCTGTGGCCGCTGAGCAGGCTGTCGACCCGCTCACGCAGGCGGCCGTAGTCATCGGCAATGATGAACAGGCTGTCGTGGGGTTCGCCCTCAACCAGATGGCGTTGCAACGGCAGCACCCGGTACTGGGCGGGTTGATCGAACAGGCCGATCCAGGTTTCCAGTTCGCGGTTGTCCAGCAGCTCGGCTTCGCTGATCAGGAAGTCGCTGACCCGGGCCTGCAAGCTCGCGGCGCTGATGTTCAATGGAAGGCTCATGGGCATGTCCCCTGAAGGTTGAAGGCGGTGCTACAGGCGGAGTTCCACCTGGTACAGGCGTAACCAGCGGTCCAGGTTCAGCAGGTAGGCCAAGCCGGCCGTGGGACTGCTGGAGGCCCGGGGACTGGGCAGCGGCTGCTCCAGCTCGAGCAACTCACCCACCCGGCGCGCATCCACCAGGTCGAACACTGGCGAGTCGCCGTCAATCAGCAACTGCCTGAGCTGGCTGCGCAACAACGCCAGGTAGCGCGGGTCGGGATTGGCCGGAAAGCCGCTTTTCCTGCGCTCGACAATCGCGTCGGGCAATTCACCGCGCACGGCGTTGCGCAACAGAGTCTTGCCCTCCCCGGCCACGCTCTTGATCGACCAGGGCACATTCCATACGTAGTCCACCAGGCGGTGATCGCAAAACGGCACCCGCACCTCCAGGCCCACCGCCATGCTGATGCGGTCCTTGCGGTCGAGCATCGCCGGCAACCAGCGCGTCAGCGCCAGGTACGTGACCTCGCGCTGTCGCCGCTCAACCGGGCTGTCTGCGGCCAGGTGCGGAACCTCCGCCAAAGCTTCCTGGTAACGCCTGGCCATGTACGCCTGCGGTGCAACTCGCTCGGCGACCTCGGGCCGCAGCAGTTCCCAAAGACCACTCTTGCCTGCCAGCCAAGGAAACCCGCAAAAATCCAGGGCCTGCTGGTCGTGAAAAAACGGATAACCGCCGAACACCTCGTCCGCCGACTCCCCCGAGAGCGCCACAGTGGTGTGCTCGCGCACCTGTTGGAACAGCAGGTACAGCGAGCTGTCCAGCTCTCCCCAACCCGGCAGGTCCCGGGCACGCAGTACCGCGTCTTCCTGCTCCAGCACCTGTTCGGGTGCGACCGCCAAGGTGGTGTGCGGCGTACCCAGCGCTGCCGATGCCAACTGCGCGAACGGTTCGTCCCAACTGCTTTGCCACGGGGTTGGGGTAAAGCCTTCACCACCGCCGGTAAAGTCCACCGAAAAGGTCGGCAACGAGCGCCCTTCACGCCCCAGCGCCTGAGCGGCATAGGCGCTGATGGCGCTGGAATCCAGGCCGCCGGAAAGCAGGCTGCCCAGGGGTACATCCGCCACCAATTGTTCCTCGACCACCTGGCGCAACAAGCTGGCAACCTGCCGGGCAGTGTCGGCCGGGCTGTCACTGTGAGGCTCGGCCGTCAGCGACCAATAGACAAGGTCCTGTCGCCCGTTGGCATCGAACCTCAAGGCATGGCCAGGCTTGAGCTGATAAAAACCCTGGTAGATCCCGTGGCCAGGCGTGGGCGCGGTACTCAGCGCAAACAGCTCGGCAACCCCACTGGCATCGAGCACCGGGCGTACCTGGGGATGAGCAAGGATGGCCTTGGGCTCGGAGCCGAACAGCACGCCGGTGCCGGTGGCAACGTAATACAGCGGCTTGACACCAAAACGGTCGCGTACCAGCCACAGGCTTTGGTCCCGTTCATCCCACAGGGCAAAGGCGAAAATCCCGGTCAACCGGGCGAACGCGTGCTCGCCCCATTGCAGGTAGGCACGCAGCACCACTTCAGTGTCCGAACGGGTGGTGAAGGCCTGCCCCAGCGCCTGCAGTTCTTCGCGCAAGGCCAGGTAGTTGTAGACTTCTCCGCTGTAGGTCAGCACCACTTCGTTGCTGGCGTCGGCCATGGGTTGGGCGCCATGGGCCAGGTCAATGATCGACAGGCGCCGATGCCCCAGCAGCGCGTGGGGCGCCACCCATATCCCTTCGGCGTCCGGGCCCCGCAGCGCCAGGGTGCGCGTCATGTTTTCGATCACCTCGCGCTGGGGGCGCAGGTCTTGGGTCCAATCAGTCCATCCGGCAATTCCGCACATGAATAATGCCCTTGCAGTGCCCGATATTCCCCACGTAGCCCAAGCTCGGTGCGCGTGGAAGATCTGCCAGGAGTCGGTGATAGTGGCTGGCTAAACAGCGATGGCCAGTTGGCGCAGAGGGATCTGTTGCCCGAGGCGACGGCTCCATTCACGCCAGAAACTGCGGTTTTGTTCTTCATCGGTGTGGCGCTGGGTGCCTGGCCCCATGCCCCGGGAAAAATCGCTGTAGCCCAGGGCACTGTGGGCATAGGCCCGCTGGCAGGACTCGAGGATTTCCACATCATCCGGGGTGCCGAAGCCGCCCGGGCCAATAAAGGAGATCAGGCCGTTGATCCGCGCCGCCCGCTCCGCGCGGCTCTCGTTGCTGAACCCCGCGCCCCATACGGTGACATTTACCTGGGTGGCGGAGACGGGGAAAAAGGTGCGGATGTTCAGGCCCAGGATGTCGTTGATCACCAGGTTGGGAAAGATGAACAGGCTCTTGTTGGTGTGGGCAATGGTCTGCGCCCGCGCCAGGCCGAAGCGCTGCACCAGGTGCTCGAACTTGGCGGCAATCGGCGCTTTCAGTGCCTCGGGAAACAACGGGCTCCAGTAGGCAATCGGCCGGCCCGTGGAGGGAGGCCCGCTCATGATCAAGCCGTGTCCGTTGCCCAGGGACAAGCCTTCGCCGGTACGCTTGTGAGACGCCGGATCGGTGCCCAGGGTGTTGAGGTATTCGAGATAACGCTTGTGGGCGAACGGTAGGTGGTAGGCATCGACACCGTTCTCGGCGAGCAACTTCCAGTTGCCTTGAATGGCATGGTCAAACGCGCCGGGGATTATTTCCAGGGAGGATTCGGACTGATCGAGGATCAGGTCAATGTAGTCGACAGCCTGCCCGAGGTAGTCCTCCAGGGTGTTCTGCGTGCGGGCAAAGTGGATGAACACAAAACCCTTGTAGACGGAGTGCTTGATGCGGGTCAGCGACAGGTCGAGGTTGCATTGGCCGTGATGCTCGTAGGCTGCCTTGTCAGGCTGGCCGATCAGCGAGCCAGCGGTGTCGTAGGTCCAGCCGTGGTAAGGACAGTTAAAACGCTGGGTATTGCCCTGAGGCTCGGAACATACCCGCGCGCCCCGGTGCGAACAGGCATTGAGGAACACCGCAAGTTCACCGTTGCCCTGACGCTGGAAGATCAGGTTGCGCCCGCCCACGTCACGGGTAAGGAAGTCCCCGGCCGCTGGCACCTCGCTGAGGTGAGCCAGATACAACCAACTCTTGTCGAAGACCGCTTCGAGTTCTTGCTGATAAACCTGGGGGGAAACATAAGCCTGTCGATTGACTTTGAAATAACTAAGATTATCGGTCTCTATAAATCCATTCACGTCACGGCCTCCCTTGCTGTTTCGATAGAACTTATAAAAACCTAACACAACAAACCCGGCGACAACTATAACGATTGACCATTAGCTCATAACTGAAAGCCGCAGGCATAAGCACTGAAAAAATAAATCTAAGGCGACAGTAAAAAAAGCCAGGAGCTATTGCACTTATGAAGGGATTCTTTGCACTTAGCAAAAACTAAAGCCGTCACTGACCACTCACTAGTTTCCCACAGATAACGACAACGCAAAATTGCATTATCCAGGAAATAAATAGTAATTTTCGGTTACGCGACGACGTGAGCGTTTGTCTAGATTTTCCTTCGCGCACCGAGCTCAAGCCATTAGTTCGCTAACTGCTGGGATCGGCGAATGCACGCGCTGGGTATTTATCCCTAACGACTGCCAAGCCGCGACTTGCATGAACAAATTCACACTGGCAGCAACCGCACGGAAGCCTATTTCATCGCGTAAGGCATTCAGACCTCCCGTAGCGGACCACCCTTCTATTAGAGGCCACCTCTATGAACGAAGCTAGTAGAGTGACTCCAACTGAAAAGCTGTTCTACAGGCCCATCGAAGCCTCAATACGTTGGAGTAATTTAACTGCTCATGAGTCCGTGATCCTCGAGTTTGCATGGGGCCATCCCGATCGCCTAAGCAATGAGTTTCCGCAGTGGCCGTGCCTGCACGCGAACTTCTGGAAGATTCTGGATGCCATTCGAAATCGTGAGATTCCGTACGGAGCCTTGGGTATTACGGTCACTCCAGGCACACCTGTCGACTTCAGGCTCCTGACCATCCGACATTCAGATTTAAAGCGCTGGATGTCTATGTACCACCCTGATCAACGGCCTTCTTTTCTTTTCGGCCCACCGCTAATCAGTCAAGAAACAATCCACAACCACACGTACTTGATCTTACAAGCCGATCGAGATGCCCTACAGGTACAGCTAAAATCTAGCGATGCGAAACTCAAAACTTTGACTGATGAGTTGAAAGCTGCAGGACTGGAGCGCGAACAGCTTCGCGAGCTCGCCGAAAACAAACTCCAACTTAGTGAAGACAGCAAGGAAACTTTACTTAACATTATCGGCGCGCTGGTCGAAACCATCTTAGGTTCCACCAGCACCGGTAGACGGCACTCCATTTTCGACAGCCAGGCTTCTCTCGTCGACTCAATTACCGCGCACTACGGCGGCGTAAAGGGTCTGAGCAAACGCACACTAGACGGAAAGTTTGCGGCCGGCAGACGCAACCTTGCAAAGGCTAAAAAGTGAGGTTTGCACTGCAATCACTTCAATTGCACTGCAATGACTACTCCCGCTTTCTACTATTGAATGCAGGTCACTTCCCACCCGATGCCATACGGCGCTAGGAGTGACCAACATGCTTAATCAATCTTTCTCTACGGCTGATGCACCTAATCCTCAGGTCGAGCGCCATATCATGCGCCGTGAAGAGGTGGAGCGAAAAACCGGATTCAAGCGCGCTCACATCTACAACCTGATGAAGGAAGGTAAGTTCCCTAAGGCTAAACGTATTGGACTGCGTGCAGTCGGCTGGGACTCGCTGGAAATCGAGCAATGGATCACCGAGCGTTTGGTGCAACAGGGCTGATGGTATGCGTGTGATATCGATTGTTTCGACCAAAGGGGGTGTCGGCAAAACCACTGTAGCGGCCAATCTTGCCGGTCTGCTAGCGGATGCGGGCCTCCGTGTGCTGCTACTTGATCTGGACAGCCAACCCACCCTCTCCAGCTATTACGCATTGAATCAAAAAGCGTCTGCGGGTACGTACGAGTTCATCGCACTCAACCTAACAACTCCTGCACAGATTGTTTCCAAGACAGTGATCGCAGGGCTTGACCTAATCCTCTCCAACGACGATCAAGGCCGACTGAGCACCTTGCTGCTTCACGCTCCTGACGGGCGATTGCGTCTGCTCAATTTGCTCGGCAATTTCCGTCCTAACTATGACGTGCTTTTGATCGACACCCAGGGCGCACGTAGCGTGCTGCTGGAGATGGCCATTCTGGCCTCCGATCTCACCCTTTCTCCCATTACGCCGGAAATGCTAGCAGCCCGTGAACTGAAGCGCGGCACCTTGAAGCTGCTCAGCGAACTCGAACCACTCCGCCGCCAGGGCATTACACCACCACCCTTACGACTGCTACTGAACCAGGTGAATGCCATTCGGGTGGACACCCGGATGATCACCCACAGCCTGCGCGAGACTTTCGCTGGGATGTCCAATATCTCGGTACTAGACACCGTAGTTCCAGACCGAGTGGCGTACCTCAATGCCGCCACCCTTGGCCTACCGGTCCACCGAATCGAGACGCACCGGTCACGGGAACGACGCTCGCCATCAGCGCTGGAAACCATGCAAGCGCTGGCCATCGAACTGTTTCCGAAATGGCGCGAAGCGATCTCTACGGTAACCGGATGCGCGGAGGTTCAATGAGACGAATCACCCAACTGGCATTTCTCACCCAGTCATTGTGTTTGACGACCTTGAGGCCAACCGTTTGGCTAGGAGTCTTCTGATGTTGGATCAACTTCCTATCATTGTTCAACCATCCATCCACCCCTGCCACCCACCTAGCGAGGAATACTGCACAGTGGTCTTTCGTCTTCAAGGCGGGCGCTCCGCCATGGGTTGGTTCCTCGCGGACCTGTCTCGTTATTTCGAGGGCTCGGGGACTGCCGAGATCGTCAAGTTCGAGGTTGGTGACCATTTGCGCACCCGGCGTTAACTGAGGTAGCTCCAATGAAGAAGCTCACTCAGGAGGAAATCACCGAAAAACTGCACCAGGACCACTTCCCTCAAGGTCCAGAACTGGGGCGCTTATCCGATCCACTCACTGATACGCCTATGCTGGTCACCCTGGAGCAGTTGCGGCCCTACGAACACAACCCACGCTTCATCCGCAATCCGCTGTATGACGACATAAAAGCTTCGATCCGTGAACGCGGGCTGGATCAACCACCACCGATTACCCGCCGCCCGGGTGAAACCTATTTCATAATCCGCAACGGCGGTAATACGCGATTGGCGATTCTCGGCGAGCTGTGGCAGGAAACCCGCGACGAGCGTTTTTTTCGCATTCATTGCCTGTTCCGCCCCTGGAGCAATGAAGTCACAACCCTGCTCGGCCATCTGGCCGAAAGCGACCTGCACGGTCAGCTCACCTTCATCGAACGCGCTCTGGCAGTGGCCAAACTCAAGACCATGCTCGAATCAGATGGAGCAACACTCTCGCAACGAGAGCTGGCACGACGTCTTGCCGCTGGGGGCTACCCCATTTCACAGTCGCACATCAGCCGGATGCTGGACACCCTCGAACACCTGCTGCCCGCAATACCACAAACCCTGTATGCCGGATTAGGGAAACCAAAAATTGAACGCCTGATTGGTCTGCGTAGCCAGGCTGAGCGAACCTGGAATCGTTATCCAACCGACGACATCGCTTTTCCCGAGTTTTGGCTCGACACCTTAGGGCAATTTGATGCCGACCCAGAGTCCTTCGACCTTGAGCAAATCCAGGATGAACTGCTCGAACGCATGAGTCGCTTACTCGGACAGACCTACCGCATGTTGGCCCTGGAGTTGGGCGATATCCAACGGGTTATCCAGACGCCCGGCGTGGTCGTCACGCCGCAGCAGAACAACCTTCTGCCGAGCGTCGATGAGCCCGCGGCCGAGCCTCCCCCTTCCGAGCCGCATTCCAAATCAACTGATACCAGGACGCAGACCGTAACAAAGCGAGAGGAGCAGCTCACGCTGCCCGAAACGAATGTCGTATCAGCAGTCAGCCCTCCGTCACGTGTCCAGCAGATCCGCGGACAGATTGATCGCGCCACTGCCTCCGAACCAGCACAGACCGTCGAAACCTGCCCGATCGACGACATCTGGATCATCGCGCCAACACTGGATACCCCCGAACAACTGCGTTCAGCCATTGCCGGCCTGGCTCGGGAAATGGCGGCCTATGCCGGACATCCCGAGAGCATCATCGACCAGAAGCATGGCCTGGGCTTCGCCCTCAGCATCGAGCAACTTGATCTTGCAGCGCCTCGTGCGGCCGGCGTTCACCTAATGCTCCTGGCCCTGCTGCGTGCCCAAGACGAAGTAAACTGGGAGGATCGCAAGCAATTGCCCTCAGCCCTTTTCGGGCAACTGCTATTGGGGGTCTATCAACTCCCGCTGGCCGATCGTCCCACCGTGGACGTAGGACTGGAGCGATTGCCCGACAGCTTGTTAATCAAACTGTATCGCCTGATCCGTCTGGCCCGTCGTCTGATTGACCTAACGCTTACTCATGAAAACGATTCACCGAAGGAGTTGCCATGAACCTGTCCTTCAATGTGCTCAACCAGGCCATGTTGACTCAGGTCCTTCACGAGTTGCGCCTGGGTAATCTGCAGCGCTGCAAAGCACTCGGATTGGGTGAAGAGGACATCTACCTGCTGCAATCATTACCACCGATCACATTGTCACGCCTGGCCCATGCCACCGTCCCCTGGGTTGAGGTCAAGATTGATTCGCAGGTGTTGCATCGGTTGATCGACCAAGCCGAACGTGACGAACAGAACGAGCGCCTGATCAACCGAGCGCTCAAGCTCGGTGCCAGCAGTACCATCATGTATCAGTACTTCGGCCTGGCGCATTCGGAAACCGCCCTGCGCCGACGTCTGCTCAAGATAGAAACCCGTAAGGGCCGCCCTCAGAACTTGAGCGAAGCGCAGGAACATGCGCTCTGGCAACGTTGGTACCAAATACGAACAGAGGACGGCACCGAGGATAAACTCGACGCCATGATGATGCTTGCCGAAGAACAGCAGATCAGCTTGACCATCGTTTGGCAGCAGATCGACCATTACAGCAACGGAACATGAACACTATCGCTTCCAGTCGCTGGCAGCGTGTGCTGCAGCAATGTACCCAACAACTAAGTGAACGTTGGCCTGCACGCCCCACCACTAAACATCCTTCCAACCAGGCCCTGCAGGCGGGCTTTTTGTTCAGTGGCCAATCTCACGAAGTCGTGCCGCGTCGGCTGTTGCTGGACAGTCGGCTGACGCCATTGGAACGGAATGCATGGCAAGTATTTCGACTCATGCTGCAAGGCCAGGGCGTAGTCACACCGCGCTATGAAGATCTTCAACCTTACCTGTCGAGCGTGCCCTACGGTGCGTCAGCCTCCCGTGAAACCATCGCTCGCGTCTTGACGATGCTCAGGCTGACTCGCTGGCTCAGTTTGGTAAGTCGTGGCCGCGATCAGCTCAGCGGGCGGCTGCAAGGTTCTTTGTACGTTCTGCACGATGAACCGTTAACCCCCGCCGAAGCCATAGAGCTGGATCAGGATTATCTGGAGCTGGTCGGCCATGCCCTCTCTCATGCGACCAAGGCCGTGCGGATTGTCGCACAGCATTCTTTGGAAGAGATTCGCCAAGACACGAATATCGATCTAGGTCGACTCCCCTCCCGGCTCGACAGTTGGAGCGACCATTGGACACAGCAAGGATTGGATCAGACGACCGATGAAGCGTTACACGATTCCGAACTGGGTGGCGATCATCGCGTTCGGAATCGTGTGGGACCTCGTTCGGATTCCGAACCGGGTCTGAACGCCCATTCTTCCGGCAGCTTTCGGAATCCGAACGCTGCCTGTACTGTATTAAAAGAAAGTATTTGTACGGTACCGTGCGCGACCCCAGTGGTGGATAACTTGCACTGGCCCGATCCGCTGCACCTGAGTCCGATCGAGCGGCAGGCCGTCACCGTGACGCTGAACAAGCTGAAACCAGCGGATCGGCAGGCGGTGCTCAACGAAGCGGCCGCACGGTGTGCGGCCGGCAGCGTCCGCAAACCGGCGGCGTACCTGATGGGCCTGATCCAGCGGGCGCTGAAAGGCGATTTCCGCCCTTGGGCCGGTCAGGCTGAGTCGTTACCCATGACAGAACCGCCGCCCGCTCCCCCGCGCCAACTTAGGAAAAAGGGCGAACCCGCCTCTGCCCTCGCCCAAGCGTGCCTGGATGAACTGCGACAGCTGCGTAGCAAACGCCCTGGACGTCAGTAGATTTGATGCCACTGGCATCAATGCCGAGTGTCTCAAAAATTAACCATCTCGAACCAAACCGAACACACCGCATTCAGCTTTTCGGCTGTCCTTGATCTTCATCTGTCACAACGTTCCCGTCCAAGCCTATGCGAGGACGACACCGTGGCCGATCACTATCAGCTCAACCTGGGCTCATTACGCAGCAGCATCACCCTGACACTGCATACCCACCACGCCGCACGAATGTGGCAAGGTCGAACCGCACGCGAAGGCGTCCACTCGATCATGGGTATGGCGGGCTACATCAGCGTCACTAACCTGATCAAACAGGCCGCAGCGCAGGACGATCCTTATGCCGACTGGGCGATCGTGCAGCTGGAAGAAAAATTGATGCAGGCCAAGGCTGGGATGCTGGAGCTGACCCAGCAGTTGGACCGGATCAGACAAGAGCTGTCGACGCAGATCGACATGGGCGACAACCTCAACATCCATCCCGTCACCTTGCCGTTGTACATCGGTAGCCAACTGGGCTTCCTCGCCGTTTACCTGCTGACTGACTACGACACCTTGGTGCGGCATACCCTGTTGGCCCATCACACCGCCTTGATCGGTCGCCGAGACATGGAAGCCTGGATCGACGACGGCGCCCACCTGCTGCGCAGCCTGTTCGGTCAGGCGCAGCGCTATCGGCATGCTGGCGTCACCCGTGAGGACATGGCGGCGAACAACGCCCGTGCTCTGGCGGCCATGGAGAAGTTTGGACTCCCACCTATGGACATCCTTGAGGGGCATCGCCGCTCCCAGTTCGCGCCACCCATCATTCGTCGTGGTGCTGCGGCAGTGGATGACGCTGACGCGTTGGCAGAGGAAGCGGTAGAGCCATCTACGACAGTCCATGAGCCGGAGGACGAAGTATGAAGCCCCTAATCCCGACTCAACCAATGCACCTCGAAACACTCACACCGGATGCCTATCGACACCTCGAACACGCTACCTCCCTAAAAGGCCTTTTAAAACCTTTTAAGGGTAAGGGGGAGCTGGAATACCTGGCGCAGGTGGCGAGGGAAACCGAGGCGCAGTTACGTCGCCTGATGGAGGCGGTGGCGCAGCAGGCCGGACAACCGCCTTACTCGTTGCTGGATATTCGATTGGTGCTGCAGAACACCAGTGCGCGCAGCACCTTTTTGCGATGGCGCACCCGCGACTTCGCCCGTATGGGCGTTGCGGTCTGGGAACGCCAGGTCTCCAACAAGGCCTTGCCCCAAGCCGTACGCGAGGCATTGCACCGTTTCGAATGCGAGCGCATTGCACTGAACTTGCAGATGAGTGTGGTGCATTCGCTCTACCGTCAGGCTTCAACCTGCACGATCAAAATGGCCAGCGCCGAACGGCTGCTGCGCCAGTCCACACCAGCAGCGGAGATATCACGATGAGTACTTTTTTCGTCGGCGAAGGCAACATCGGCAGTGCGCCAGAGTTCCAGGAATTCCCGTCAGGCAATGACGAACCACGGCGTCTGCTGCGCCT